>ENA-UOUJ01000392-UOUJ01000392.1-activated-sludge-metagenome-genome-assembly--contig:-NODE-392-length-31777-cov-143.478091_pt1 | contig 31777 bp, 24 predicted proteins | sample MGYA00249839_ERZ747224 | MGnify/ENA primary metagenome ERZ747224 (study PRJEB28782, sample SAMN03220277) | activated sludge metagenome | biome: wastewater; feature: sewage sludge; material... | reverse complement strand
TCATCTGGCCTTCCTGGCATTACTGCTCAAAAGATCGTAAACAGGTTCTTAGAGAACTTGGCCTCATAAGCAATTTGAAATCACTCTTTCAGTAAAAAATCATTTCTTAACGACAGAGAGTCAGGAGTAAATCAATTTTACTGTTGTATGGATGTGGAGTTTGATTGACGCTGGGCCTGTTAATCGGTATAGTGCCGACTTTTCCGGGGTGTAGCGTAGCCTGGTAGCGCGCCTGGTTTGGGACCAGGATGTCGGGAGTTCAAATCTCTCCACCCCGACCAGTTTTCGTGTCATTGATACGGGCCAAAGCCCGGTTTGAGTAGCAGTGCCCGTAGCTCAACCGGATAGAGCACCAGCCTTCTAAGCTGGGGGTTACAGGTTCGATTCCTGTCGGGCACGCCAAAACTGATCAGATCTGTCCTGATCAGATCAAGTTAGTCTTTCAGATCCATGGTGGCTGTAGCTCAGTTGGTAGAGTCCCGGATTGTGATTCCGGTTGTCGTGGGTTCGAGTCCCATCAGCCACCCCACTATTCTTGGAATTAGATCAATCGTTCCGGACTGATCATTTCCATATCATTCTGTTCTCCGTCAGACTATTTTGAACGGGTTCTGAGGCATCTCTCCATCAAGTATCCAACGTCTGGTACGCGAAATGTTGGGATTATTCCAGTATCAGCATGTGAGATTCAGATATTTTCCGGTAACAGTTCCGCGGATGAAGGCCATGATCATCATTATCGCGCGCTAACTCCATAGGAGAGAATTTCTATGTGGATTTTTCGCATCAAACTGGCCACCTTACTCTTAACGGTACTACTGGTTGCATGTAACACTCAGCCCGCCCGCCTGAACTACACCGTTCCGGTTCAACCGGAAGGTTCGTCCGGTTATACCGAAAAACCAGGCTGGCAGACTGCTACGTTTGCCGTGGCGGCCGCCAATCCGCTGGCGACTGATGCGGGTTATCAGATCCTCAAGGCTGGAGGCAGTGCCCTGGATGCCGCCGTCGCTGTGCAGATGGTACTTACGCTGGTTGAACCGCAATCCAGTGGCATTGGTGGTGGTGCGTTCCTGATGTACTTTGATGGCGAATCGGTCGAGGCATACGATGGCCGCGAGACTGCTCCTGCTGCAGCCAACGAAGATCTGTTTCTCAAGCCTGATGCCAAGCCCATGTCGTTCATGGAAGGTGCTGTGGGTGGGCGCTCGGTCGGCGTACCTGGTGTTGTTCGCATGCTGGAGCAGGTACACCAGCAGCACGGGAAACTGCCCTGGGCTACTCTGTTCGAGCCTGCCATCCGCCTGGCCGAGCAGGGATTCAAGGTCAGTGCCCGTCTTAACACGATACTGGCTGCGGATCGATACCTCAAGCAAGATCCGGAGGCTGCAGCTTACTTCTACGACAGTAACGGGCAGCCGTGGCCGGTCGGGCATGTTCTCAGGAATCCTGAGCTGGCTCGGGTGCTGAGAGGTATTGCGATGCATGGCTCCATGGCATTGCTGGAAGGCCCGGTGGCTCAGTCCATCGTCGATAAGGTGCGTTCGCATGTTACTAATCCGGGGGAGATCACCCTGGCTGATCTGGCCGGGTATCAGCCACGCAAGCGCGAGCCACTCTGTCACGATCATGCCGTACCGCCGAAGGTGTACCGGCTGTGTGGTTTCCCGCCACCCGGCTCTGGTGCCATCGCCATTGGCCAGATATTCGGCATTCTGCAAAATACGCCCGGTGCTGCGCTGCCTTTGAGTAGCGACGGCCTGCCGACGGCCGACTGGTTGCATTTCTACACCGAGGCTGCACGCCTGGCATTTGCCGACCGCGCGAAATATGTGGGTGATCCCGACTTCGTGGCACCGCCTGCAGGCGCCTGGATGAGCCTGTTATCTCCGGGCTATCTGGCCGGGCGGGCGCGACTGATCGGTGATCGGCCGATGAAGGTAGCCCGACCCGGGCAACCGGAAGGGATGCGAATCAATCTTGCCCCTATGCCTGATCAGCCGGAATACGGTACCAGTCATATCAGTATCGTCGATGCTCAGGGGCATGCGGTGGCGCTGACCACCACCATTGAAAATGCTTTCGGCTCGCGGCAGATGGTCAGGGGTTTCCTGCTCAACAACGAACTGACCGATTTCAGCTTCACGCCACGCGATGCACAGGGGAACTTTGTCGCCAATCGTGTGCAACCGGGCAAGCGTCCCCGTTCATCCATGTCGCCCACTCTGGTGTTCGACAAAGCCACCGGCCAGCTCGTCATGGTCGGCGGCAGCCCTGGCGGTGCTTTCATCATCCACTACATCGCAAAGATATTGTGGGGAACCTTGCATTGGGGCCTGAATATGCAGCAGGCCATCGATCTTCCCAACTTCGGTTCGGCAAATAATCTCATATTACTGGAGGAAAAAGGCTTTCCTGCTGCAGCCGTCGAAGCACTCGAAGCCAGGGGGCACGATGTTCAGGAAATGGATATGACCAGCGGTCTGCAAGCCATCCAACGAATTCCTGGCGGGTACTTTGGCGGGGCTGATCCGCGCCGTGAGGGCGTGGTCATGGGTGATTGACGGTTTCCCTAAAAATTCTCATACCGGTTGATATCGAAGATTCCCGCCTGTAAAGGTTGCTGCTGTTTTTGCCAAGCGGTGATGTCGTGCAGAATTTCCCAGAATTGCGGATGCGTGCGCCGTATTCCCCAGGTTTCCACGATCTGTTCAAAGTTCTTCGTTTTTCCTGCTTTGCTCAATTTCGCTACGAACTCCCCAACTTGTGCAGCAGGAACATCAAATATGAAATTGGGATAGCTGCCGGTAATGCCGGGATAAACGGTAACGCGGTCTTTTTCAGGCTGATAGCGCAGTTCTTCACCCAGCATGAAGGCGACATTACTGTGAGCGCGATCTCTCAGCAGGGTATAAACGGTGCGTTCATTCTGTCCATGCTGGACGCGTATGAATGTCACTTCCGGAAGCTGGCCGATTCCCGGCAGACTGGCAGCAGGCTGTGCCGCAATGCCTGATAATGCACGATCCGCCTGCTGTATCCAGTGCGGCTGGTCAATACGACTGCAGTTTCCTTGTTCGCAGCGATTCAATGGATCATGTGACAGGGTGTTAATGGACTGGAAACGTTCAAGCATGTGTGATGCCAGTTCCAGTTTCGGGTTTTCCGTGACGAAACGCTCCGCTGAGGGAGATCGATCGTCAATATCCTCGTAAACGATGCCGAACTTCAGTTTGCCCAGATCCTGGTACCAGTCGTTCAATACGGTTTTACGCTGTCCGGCTGGAAGCAGACGCACAAAATTCTGTTCCGAACCATTACGGATCAGATCGAAGTAAAGCCGGGTCAGGACTTGATGTGCAACGTTGCCGAATACATTGAAATTGACGACCAGCTGATAGTAGGTCTGCTCCAGTAATGGATAATCCATCAGCCAGATGGTCTGCGGAACAGCACCGGCCAGTCCTCTTACGACAGAAGCACTATTGTGATGGCGAAAAATGGTCAGCAGTGCATTTTCGTTGTGACCATCACCATTCCAGATATGGGCCAGTGACGCGCCCTGTGGTTGTTGCGTAACATAACGTTGCTGGCGCAATGCCAGATAATCATTGTGGCGTTTGAGATAGCGCAACCAGTTCTCGCCGGCATCGAGCAGATCATCATCCTGCCCGGGGATTCCCAGCAAAGGAATGGCTTGTCTTCGATAGGTGTCCTCTGTAATGAAGAGATCGGACTCCGGGGACTGAAATAATGTCCAGAAATGATCGCGTATGACATCGGTTGCAATCTGGCCGCGGCAGACCGGGCCGTGAATGAAGGTGCGCACAAAATACTCTGCCTCGTCCAGCATGAACTGGTAACGTGCACGCGCCGGTATGGCGGCAAAAGTGACAAAGGGATTGGAACGTTCCGTATAGTCATACCCTGGCAGATCTCCCACGGGCCAGTCTTCACTGAAAAACAGTTCACTGATGCGCCTCAGTTTCGTCTGATCGAGTGGATAGCTGATACGCCGTTTGTGCACGATCGTGCCCGAGATCGGACGCAGGCGGTAAAAGAATGGCCCGCCCGGATCACTATTCGGGCTGACTGTGGCAACGGGGATGATGGCTTCGCCGGATGGGGTGGATGAACGCAGCAGTTCAAAGAAACGGGGCTCATCGCCTGCTTCCGGGAAATACAGATAAGCCAGAAACAGGTGTTCGTACAGCCAGCGTGCTACCAATCGGCCACGCTTGTCATCCCGGTTGAACAGCGTTTCCCATGTCCGGATCGTTTGTTCCTCATCCCGTGTCAGCGTAACGGGTTCATCTGTCACTGCTGCTCCCTGATTCAGCCATCCGGCCAGGAGTGAGTATTCCCGATCGGTCAGTCCGCTGGTGCCAAACGGCATACCTTCAAATGGATGATCATGCGCATAGTCGGGAAATTCTTCTTCTGTGACACACTGGTTTTTGCGTGCAAAACCTGTTTTGATCGAGTCAGGCAGCTTGCTGTTCGGCGGAAACGGGTACTGTTTCCCCAGAGTGATCATATTTTTCAGCAGAGATTGAGCGTGTTCCCTGTCTGATTGCAGCACAGAATAAAAACCCCGCTTGCGCCAGCCATCGACGGTGAGTTCGTCGATGCCCAGGCGGGTAGGTTTCATCTCCGTGGTGCGTGCACTGCTGTATACCGGTTCCTGAGAAGCACCACGCAGCAGACTTTCGGCACTTTCCAGTTTGAGCTGACAGGGTGCATCAAAACAGCTGTGGCAGGAAAGGCACTTGGTTTCGATGATCGGCTGGACTTCTTTTGCAAAAGAGACCTGATGCCTGGCAGGTGCCGGCAAATCAGCAGGAGTCGGGGTAGGGTTGTCGTCGAATAATAGAGGCTTGCTGTCCTGACATGCAGACAGCATAAAAATGAGGCTCAGCAAACACAGGAATGGATAACATGCACGCACTGATAAACTCCGGGGTGAAACAGGCCGGGAGGATTCTATCTCATTGCCTGTATTACCGAAAGCCGGAAACTCAGAGAGGTGGGGTGATACCGGCGGTGCTGACCACTGTTTGTAACCGTCGTCTTCATGTTCCGAAAACATCTTCCCACAGCTGAAACACTGCCTGTCTGGCATCGCTTAAATGGTTGTTTGCTACCCGTGCAAATTTCTGAGATACATCCCTGGACAGGGCTGTACCGGCAGGTTCGGGCGTGCCACTCAGTCTGAGCTGATGTTGTGTTCGCCTGAGCTCACGGTAGGCGGTGAGTGCTGCGGTTGCTTTCCCGGCGGAGGTCAATCCAAGTTCTCCGGCAAGCTTCAGCAAGGCAATGTTGCCGATATTGCCGGTCAGTTGCGGGTAACGGTGCGCATATCCCAGCACCAGGTATTGCACGATGAATTCGACATCGATGATGCCGCCGCGGTCGTGTTTGATATCGAACAGCGGAGTAGGATTGGGATGTGCTTCCAGCATTTTGCTGCGCATCATCAGAATCTCCCGTTTCAGTTTCACCAGATCGCGTGGCTGGCACAGCATGTTTTTGCGCATCTGCTCGAACATTTCACCTGCTTCACGGTCGCCGACGACGAAGCGTGCCCGCGTCAATGCCTGATGTTCCCATACCCAGGCTTGTTCGTACTGATACTGGGTAAAAGCCTCGATAGAATTGACCAGCAGTCCGCTGGTCCCGTTCGGGCGCAATCGCAGATCGGTCTCGTACAGTATGCCGGCGGAGGTATGGCTGGTGAGCCACAGATTGATGTTCTGCGCCAGTTTGGTATAGATTGACGCAGCATCGGGATGATCGTCCCGGTAGAGAAACACGATATCCAGATCGGAGGCGTAGCCCAGCTCTTTTCCTCCCAGCTTGCCGTAGCCGATGATGGCAAAAGCGGGCAATTCCCGATGTTTCTTTTTCAATCCCTGCCAGGCGAGTTGCAGCACATTGTCCAGGATGAGATCGGCCAGCTCGGTCAGATGATCGCTGAGTTTTTCCAGTAACAGATCCCCTTCGAGATCGGTGACGAGCAGGCGAAATACCTGTGCATGCTGGAAGTGGCGCAATACATCCATTTGCCATTCGACCATTTGCACTTTAGGGATGTTGACGTGATGCAGCTGGTGAGTGAGCTCGGTTTTGAGTGCGGGCCAGTCGGGCAGAATGTGCAGGCCGGATGAGGTGAGCAGTTCATCCAGTAGGATCGGGTGTCTGCCAAGATAATCGCTTGTCCATTGACTGACACTGGCTAGTTTGGCAACACGTGGCAGCGTTTGCGGATGTTCCTGCAGCAGGGCGAGGTAGGCCGGGTATTGCCCTATTTTTTCGAGTAACCGCAGCATGCGCTCCAGTGTGATGTCGACCGGCGGGAAGCGAGCGATCACTTCTATCAGTGTGGGCATCAGTTCGAATATGCGTTCCTGACTGGAGTGGGTCAGTTGCTGGAAGAATGTACTGTCGTAAAACTGGCGGATGCGCGCGGTAATTTTACCGGGATCGAGGTATCCCAGTGTTTGCAGTTGCTTGCTGAAGGCTTCGACTGTTTTATGATCGCCGGACTGTTCCGGTCTGATCCGGGCAAATGTGTCGTGTCGGGGGGATTTGCGGCGGGCTGCAAAAATCTGTTCGAAATGACGGGTAACGTTCTGGCGGTGCAGATCGAGATGATCGAGAAAATCGCCATAGCTGCTAAATCCCATACTCCTTGCAATCAATGTTTGCTCATCCGGGTGTTGCGGCAGATTCTGGGTTTGCTGGTCATCGAGATATTGCAGGCGATGTTCGAGTTTGCGCAGGAAACAGTAAGCTTCGGTCAGTTCTTCGATCGTCTGTCCGGGAAGGGGTTGTTTCTGCCGTAGTCGTCGCAGGACACCCAGCGTGGGGCGAATGCATAGATCGGCATCACGTCCGCCCCGGATCAACTGGAATACCTGAGTGATGAATTCAATCTCCCGGATACCGCCAGGGCCCAGTTTTATATTGTCGTGCAGCTCGCGCCGATCGACTTCCTTGCGTAACTGCGCATGCAGACTGCGCATTGCTTCATAGGCTTCGAAATCCAGATATTTGCGGAACACGAAAGGGCGTACGATCAACTCCATCAGCGTGGCTTCGGCCACCGATGAGCCGGTGATGACACGGCTTTTGATCCAGGCATGCCGTTCCCATTCACGGCCCTGCGTGATGAAATAGTCTTCAAGCATGGGCAGGCTGATGGCAAGCGGACTGTTTTCACCGTGCGGGCGCAACCGCATGTCAACACGAAATACATAGCCGTCCACGGTATAATCGCTCAGGCTGGCAATCAGCTTGCGCCCCAGCCTGACAAAAAATTCATGATTGGTGATGGATTTTCTGCCATCTGTTTCACCATCTTCGGGATAGATAAAAATCAGATCCACGTCAGAGGATACGTTGAGTTCGCCACCCCCCAGTTTTCCCATGGCCACGATCAGTAACTGCTGTTCCGTGCCGGTTTTTTCTCCGGTCGGTTTGCCAAAATGGCCGGGGTGCGTCATGGCTGTGTGGAGAAATTCCAGTGCAAACCGGATCGTCGTATCCGCCAGTGCGGTCATGGTCGTCATGACCTCGTTCAAATCAGCCAGTCCGGCCAGATCACGCGTGGCCAGCCGCAGGATGACGCGTTTGCGCAACTGGCGCAATAACCGGTGCAGATCTGCCTCATCTTCGAGAGAGATTGCAGGATGCTGCAGGAAGTCGAGCATTTCCTCCCATAAAAAGGGATTCGGTAATTGATCCAGCAGTTCCTGCTGCAGGCCGGGTTCGCTTGCCAGCGTCCGTTTCAGGTACCGGCTGTAAGGCAGAATACTGGCAACTATGGATGCAGCCCGGGATGAATCAATGGGTGTGGACATACGGAATGAACGGTTTTGTGTCTGGTTATGTCATGAAATGGTGGAGCACATGGGTGAAACACAGATTCGTACCATTTTTACGGTGATGAACGATCATTGCGGCAATAATATCCTGCCGGGGGGCATAAAGACCGCCATTTCTCAAATGGAAGGCAAACTTCAGAAACGGATGGAATACCGGGTGATGGTTTTGTATTGAGCTTATGCCGCATTCTTTGTTACGTCATTGTACGGTCTGCCTGGGTTGGGCGGGCCGAGGTTTTCTGCTGGTGGCGATACTTGCCTGTCTGCTGCTGCTTGCCTTGCGCTACTGGATTCTGCCTGATATCGGAAAATACCGCTCTGATATTGCCGCAGCCATGACGTGTGTTGCCGGGCAACCGGTACGGATCGATTCCATCCGGGCCAACTGGGATGGTTTGCGCCCGCATTTGTCGATGCAGGGGGTCAGTGTGTCAGATCGGCAGGATGAGCCGGTGCTGGTGTTTCCGGAAATAGAAGGGACGGTTTCGTGGCGATCACTATTGCGCGGTGAACTCAACTTTCATGAAATCATCATTGACCGGCCTGCATTGGTGACACGCCGGGATGTGAAAGGCGTTTTGCATATTGCCGGCGTGACATTGGGTGAGAATCAGCAGGAAAGCGGATTTCTTGACTGGCTGCTGCGTCAGCGGCGTTTGATCATCAGGCAGGCCGTCATTTACTGGCAGGATGAATTACACCGCCGCCCGGTACATTATTTTGAATCGGTCAATTTGCATCTGCAGAACAAACGGGGAGGCAGACGTCATCAATTCGGATTGCAGGCACATTCATCCGACCCATTGTTTTCCCGGGTGGATCTTCGTGGAGATGTTACCGGTGATTCTGTCCGGACGTTGTCAGCATGGCAGGGACGTCTGTTCGTCCAGTTACAGGATGTTGATCTGGGAAGCTGGCAGGAATGGATGACATTGCCGGCTGATCTGGTACTCAAAAAAGGAAAAGGCAGCATGCGTGCCTGGGCGGATATCCGTGCCGGCAGCTTGGCAAGGTGGGTGTCGGATATCAGCCTGCGAGGTACAGCGGTTCATGTTGCCCGGCAGTTGCCTGTACTGGAGATCGATCGGTTGCACGGTCGCTGGGGGTGGCACGAGACAGAAGATGCAAAGGGGGTAAATCGACAATGGTTTGCTCGTGGTATGAGCATCGAGCTCAACGGTTTGCCGCTGACCGGGCCGATCGATGCATCCTGGCGCGTGCTGAACCCGAAAGATGGTGGATTACCCGTACACAGTCTGCAGGCCGGCGGGCTGAGGATGGATGTGCTGATGAGACTTGCTGCCAGTCTGCCGGTAGAAGAAGCTTTACATGAGTCTTTGTCCAGGTTGTCTGCGCGTGGGATGGTAAAGCATGTCAATCTCGAATGGCGAGGTGATTGGACAAAAAAACCACCTTTCCGGATAAATGCCGGTTTCAGTGATCTCGCCGTGCAGTCGTTCGACGACTATCCCGCATTCAGCGGTATCAGTGGAATCGTTGACGCTACTGAGGCGGGAGGTTCCCTGTTCCTGTCTTCAAAAAATGTGGAAATCAGCAAGTCGCAGTCGCCTGGCGAGAAATTCCGCTTCGACTCGCTGATCGGACGGGTGGATTGGAAAACCGCTGCTGATCATGCCGTAACCCGGATCAAATTCAGCGATATCGCTTTCGAGAGCGATGCAGGAAGTGGCACTCTGCAGGGGAACTGTGCCTTTGACAGAGAGATGCCTGCACGGATCGATCTGACAGGCGGTTTATCACACGCCGACATGCATCTTCTCGGCGAATATGCCACCTGGATGGCGGATGAAACCTGGAAGGATAAACTTGATAAGGCAACCCTCTCAGGGAAATTGAGCGATGCAAAATTTCATCTCAGGGGAGTATTGAACGGCCGCTCTGCTGATAAAAAGGGCGCATTCTCCATTCATGCAGAAACCGCTATCAGCAATGCCGGTATTAAGATTTCCGATGACTGGCCGGAGGTTTCCGATATGGCGGGGCGTGTTTCGATACAGGACGGTGCGCTCGATCTGTCTCTTTCTTCCGCCAGTGTTGCGGGCATCCGATTGCAAAAGTTCATGCTGCAGTCGGATGACGTGTATGCAGACCGCCCTGAAATCAGGATAAAAGGCATGGCGGAAGGAGAGAGCGGAGAGATGGCCACTCTGTTACGCAGGGTAGATGTGGGTCCGAATGTCGGAGAATTATTGGGTCAGGCTGAATTTTCCGGGAAGGGGAGACTGCAGGCAGAGGTGGTGTTGTCGGTTGCTCAGGAAAAATTTTCCGTTACCAGAATGCAGGGGCGTTACCAGTTCGTTGATAACCGGATCGATCTTGATCGCTATATTCCCGATTTTCACCAGGTCAACGGCTCACTGGTCTTTACTGAGTCCGGTGTGGTACTGGAAGGGATTCGTGCTCAGGTAATGGGGGGGGCAGTCGAGTTTTCCTCTGCTTCCCTGCCTGAGGGAGGGGTACGTATCACTGCTCGAGGTCGGGCTGATTTCGACCACTTTCGGCCGGATGCGAATCTCGTCAAACGAGTTGATTTATCGCAGCTGTGGACACAATTCATACGCGGCGGTTCAGCCTGGCAGGCTGCAGTGGAGGTTGAATCGGGCAAAGTCGGTATCGTGGTCGAATCCTCGCTGGAAGGCGTGGAGCTGATGTTCCCGGCACCTTTTTCCAAGACTGCTGCGGAAGTGATTCCCGTGCGCCTGGAAAAAGTTTTTACCCTGCCGCGTGATGATCATGTGCATTTTCATTATGGCGATATCCTGACAGCGGAATTTCAGCGTATACGCGAAAAGGCACATTATTATCATCCGGTACGCGGGATAATCAGTTTTGGCGGGCATGGTACATTGCCGCAGGATCGGGTGACCCGGGTGGAAGGTTCGGTGTCCAGGCTGGAATGGGATCAGTTACGTGAGTTGTTCAAGAGGCATGCCGGGATGGATGCTTCGCTCGACCATACTGCGCGCGGGTTGGATAATATTCTGACCCGGTCGGTACAGTTCGATTTGCATATCGGTCAGTTTGAGTTTCTGTCCAGCTATTTCAATGACACTCATTTTTCCATCGACAGGCAGGGTGAAAGCTGGCGGGTGGATGTTTCCAGCCAGGAGGTCGACGGCAGGATAGACTGGCAGGCAGCATCTCCACAGAAAGTTGTGGCACGTCTGAGCCGGTTGAAAATACCGGAGGATGCGCCAGAGAACATTCTGACACCCCATAAACATGATCCTCCTGGAGATTGGCCGGCTGTAGATATCGAAGCCGATGAGCTGTTCGTAAAAGGCGGGCTGCTGGGCCAGATGAAACTCAGTGCCGTGCAAAGGCAGGATGGCTGGCTGGTCGAGAATCTGGATATCAGACACCCGAACAGCAGGCTGCAGGCCAATGGATTATGGGAAAATCATAAACCGCCTTACCGGATGTACAGTCACATCCGACTGCAATCGAGTAATATCGGAAAACTGTTCAAGCGCCATGGTTATCCGGGACGTATTGCTCGCGGTAAAGGGGTGCTGGAAGGGAATCTGGATTGGGCGGGCAAACCGTTTTCAGTGGATTTTGCAACGTTGTACGGCAGTCTGCAGCTTGATGCGCAGCATGGGCAATTCACAGAACTGAAACCTGGGATTGGTAGATTACTGGGGGTTTTTGACCTGAAATCCTTGCCTCGCAGGCTGACATTGAACTTTTATGATGTATTCGGTAAAGGATTCGGATTTGATGAACTGAACGGCCACATCAGTATCAAGAGTGGTGTTGCTTCGGTCGATGATCTGTATATAGCGGGCAGTGCGGCAGAGCTTATCCTGAAAGGGGAATGGGATTTGGTAAACGAGACACAGACCTTGAATCTGAAAGTGTTTCCCTCGTTCGGGCTGGCAACTCCCATCGCCGGAATTGCGGCCATGATTGCCAAGAGGGCTTTGCAGGATCCTTTTGATCGCGTGCTGCTCAATGAATATGCTATAACCGGGAGTTGGAGTGACCCGGTTGTCGTCAGGCTGGATGAAGAGCGAGACAAGGTTGAGCAACCTTAGGGAACCTCTGATCAGGCCCTCCATGAGCTGCAACGATCCGCTGCGCAGTAAGTTTGTGTTTCAACAGAGGTACCGGCCCGAAACAGGGGCCACATATAATAACGATAACGGGGGAATCGAGGTGGTACCCCGCGTTAAAATCAATCAAGAGGAAGGGGGCTGAGTATGAACTGCTTGATATTGTCGCAGGCAGGAATCGGATACAGGGAGGGCGGGAATCATGTCTACTGACGTTGGTATCGATCAGGCCGCCCGCTCTAAAGCGGGTGATAATACCAGAGTAAGGGTGGCAGCCGTTCAGATGGCTTCCGGTCCCAGTGTAGCTGCTAATCTTGAAGAGGCTTTCCGCCTGATTGAAGAGGCCGCCGCAAAACAGGCCAAGCTGGTAGTGTTGCCGGAATATTTCTGTATCATGGGAATGAAGGATACGGATAAGCTGGCAGTGCGTGAAAATCCTGGTGAAGGGGAAATTCAGAATTTTCTGAGCGAAACCGCAAAGCGATTTGGCATCTGGCTGGCGGGAGGGTCGGTACCACTGATTTCACCGGTATCGGACAAGGTATACAACAGTTGCCTGGTATACGATGAACATGGCCAGCAGGTGGCGCGTTACGATAAGATTCATCTGTTCGGATTGTCGCTGGGTAACGAGAATTTCGCTGAAGAGAGAACGATCGACGCGGGTAATCGGGTGGTTGCGCTCGATTCCCCGTTTGGGCGGATGGGGTTGTCCATCTGCTATGATCTGCGTTTCCCCGAACTTTACCGTATGATGGGCAAGGTGGATGTCATTCTGGCACCGGCGGCGTTCACTGCCATTACCGGCAAGGCCCACTGGGAGACGCTGATTCGTGCGCGTGCGATCGAGAATCAGGCTTATCTGATCGCTCCGGCGCAAGGGGGGTTCCATGTGAACGGGCGTGAAACCAATGGTGACAGCATGATCGTCGATCCATGGGGTGTGATTATCGACCGTCTTCCGCGTGGACCGGGGGTGGTGGTGGCGGAAATCGATCGAGCATATCAGTCAAGTGTGCGGGCGAGTCTGCCCGCACTGGAGCACCGTTGCCTGCTTGCCTGTTGAGAAAACCTGATTCGGCTTTTACGTTATTTCTATTTTTTGCGGACGAGCTGCTGCGGGGAACAGCAGCTCGTCCGTTGTGATTTTTTATGAACTTATTTCTGGAATGATGGATTCATTTACGATTGCCGATCAATACCTGCTGGCCCCTTATGAGTTGAACACAGGCAGGCTGCAGGATGTATTCGGGCACATCCTTACCCATCAGATTGATTATGCGGATATTTATTTTCAGTACAGCCGGTCGGAAGGCTGGGTGCTGGAAGAGGGTATCGTCAAATCAGGCAGCTTCAATATCGATCAGGGAGTCGGGGTACGGGCGATCAGCGGTGAAAAGACCGCTTTTGCCTATTCGGATGATATCAGCAGCCAGGCACTGATTTCTGCTGCCCGGGCAACGCGCGCAATTGCTGCCCAGGGCGGTGGAACACATGCCTCTATTACGGGATTATCAGGAAACGATGCCCGGCAGGCACTGTATTACTCTTCTCTGGACCCTATCGCGCTTTGTAAAGATGCTGACAAGATCGGTACGCTCGAACGGCTGGAAGGATTTGCGCGCACGCTGGATAAGCGGGTCATCCAGGTCATGGCATCGCTGGCTGGAGAATATGAGGTGGTCATGGTTGCGCGCAGCGATGGATTACTTGCTGCCGATGTGCGGCCATTGGTGCGCGTGTCGTTACAAGTCATCGTCGAAGAAAACGGCCGGCGGGAGCAAGGCGTTGCTGGAGGAGGCGGACGTTTTGATTATGCTTATTTTACCGATGCAATATTGCAGGATTATGCCCGTAAGGCAGTCCATCAGGCATTGACGAATCTTGCGTCGCAACCGGCTCCGGCAGGAAGCATGACTGTCGTGCTGGGTAGCGGGTGGCCGGGTATTTTGTTGCACGAAGCAATCGGTCATGGTCTTGAGGCAGATTTCAACCGGAAAGGGAGCTCGGCCTTTTCTGGCAGGATTGGTGAACGGGTAGCGGCACCGGGGGTGACAGTGGTCGATGATGGTACGATACGCGATCGTCGCGGGTCGTTGAACATCGATGATGAGGGCAATCCGACACAATGTACTACGTTGATCGAGGATGGCATCCTCAAGGGGTATCTGCAGGATAATCTGAATGCCCGGCTGATGAATCAGCGTGTTACCGGTAATGGCCGGCGTGAATCATTTGCCCATATCCCCATGCCGCGCATGACCAATACCTGTATGTTGAATGGTAATAAAGAACCGGAAGAGATCATCGCTTCTGTCAAGCAGGGTTTGTATGCCGCCAATTTCGGTGGAGGGCAGGTTGATATCACCAGTGGTAAATTCGTATTCTCGGCTGCGGAAGCCTATATGATTGAAAATGGTAAAATTACCTATCCGGTGAAAGGGGCTACTTTGATTGGTAATGGCCCGGATGTACTTACCCGCGTTTCCATGATTGGAAATGATCTGGCGCTGGACCCGGGGGTTGGTACCTGCGGCAAGGAAGGACAAAGTGTGCCGGTAGGTGTCGGACAACCGACTTTGCGGATAGACGGGTTGACGGTCGGGGGGACGAACGGATAGTTCCGCATGCTGAAACCATTAATATAGTTGTGGTATTACCGAGATATTTGCCGGAAGTCAATATATAATCCTGGTAACAGAGACAAGGGTTATCTGTTTCGTATCTTGCTCCCTTTGCTGTCGGTCAGGAAAAATCCGGGAGATACACTGTCCTCCGATCGTTTGGACAGGGGTCTCGCATTTTTTATTTGTGCGCACCGAATGCAAGGTGCTCCAAAGCGTTTTATGGTTTTGTAATCGGAATCGATACAAAGCAAATATTGGTTTTAATGATGAGATGAAGAAAAATTATTTTGAGTCTGGGGATTCCCTGGTATGAGTACTGAACTGACAGGTGCCGAGATTACGATACGTTGTCTGCAGGAGGAGGGGGTAAGTCATATTTTTGGCTATCCCGGCGGTGCCGTATTGTTCCTGTATGATGAATTGTTCAAGCAGGATAAAGTCAAGCATATTCTGGTTCGCCATGAACAGGCTGCCCTTCATGCAGCGGATGGTTATGCGCGTTCCAGTAACAAGGTCGGTGTAGCACTGGTGACATCTGGCCCGGGGGTGACCAATGCCGTAACAGGTATTGCTACCGCTTACATGGATTCCATTCCAATGGTGATTATCAGTGGGCAGGTCCCCACGGCTGCCATTGGTCAGGATGCCTTCCAGGAAGTGGATACCGTAGGAATTACACGACCCTGTGTCAAACACAACTTCCTGGTGAAGGATGTATCGGAGCTGGCGGTCACAATCAAAAAAGCTTTTTATATTGCTTCAACCGGTCGTCCAGGACCGGTATTGGTGGATATTCCCAAGGACGTCACCCAGCAGAAGGCGGAATTTCATTATCCTGCCAGTATCTCGTTGCGTTCCTACTCACCGGTAATCAACGGGGATGCCCAACAGCTCAGGAAAGCCGTCCAGATGATTCTGGAAGCCAAGCGTCCCATGGTCTATACCGGTGGCGGGGTGATTCTGGATGATGCTGCGGCAGAATTGACAGAACTCGTGCAGATGCTGAATTTTCCCTGTACCAGTACCCTCATGGGGCTGGGAGGATATCCGGCGACTGACCGGCAATTTGTCGGGATGCTGGGCATGCATGGTACCTACGAAGCCAATATGGCCATGCAGTACTGTGATGTGCTGATCGCAGTCGGTGCTCGTTTTGATGATCGCGTCATCGGAAATCCCAAGCATTTCTACAGCGAAGAACGGAAAATCATTCATATCGACATCGATCCATCATCGATTTCCAAGCGGGTCAAGGTGGATGTTCCTATCGTCGGCAGTGTATCTGCGGTACTGAAAGAGTTGATCATGCTGCTGAGAGCCGGCAGGGAGACGACTGATGTCCATGCTTTGAACAAATGGTGGGAGCAGGTCGAGTTGTGGCGGGCACGTGATTGCCTGAAATATGACCGGTCGGCCAGCGTTATCAAGCCGCAGCTGGTGGTGGAAAAACTGTATGAAATAACCGGCGGAGACGCCTTCATTACTTCTGACGTCGGGCAGCATCAGATGTGGGCAGCCCAGTTTTACAAATTTGATAAACCGCGCCGCTGGGTTAATTCCGGTGGCTTGGGTACGATGGGATTCGGTCTGCCTTCTGCGATGGGGGTACAGATGGCCAACCCGGGCAGTACGGTGGCCTGTATTACCGGAGAGGCAAGTATCCAGATGTGCATTCAGGAGTTATCCACCTGTAAACAGTATCGTCTGCCCATCAAGATCATCAATTTGAACAACCGCTACATGGGGATGGTGCGTCAATGGCAGGAGTTTTTCCATGGCAACCGTTACGCTGAATCCTATATGGATGCATTACCTGATTTTGTCAAACTGGCAGAAAGTTACGGGCATGTCGGCATGCGGATCGATAAACCGGAAGATATCGATGGTGCGTTGAGAGAAGCCTTCAAACTGGAAGAACAACTGGTATTCATGGATTTCATTACGGATCAGACCGAGAATGTTTTTCCTATGGTACCTGGTGGCAAAGGTTTGTCCGAAATGATTCTGGTATAACAGTATGCGACATATTATTTCTTTGTTAATGGAAAACGAGGCCGGTGCCCTGTCGCGGGTGGCAGGCCTGTTTTCTGCTCGTGGTTACAATATTGAATCTCTGTCTGTCGCGCCTACTGAAGATCCGACATTGTCCCGTATGACGCTGGTCACCAATGGGCCGGATGAAATCGTCGAACAGATCACCAAACAGCTCAACAAACTGATTGAAGTCGTCAAACTGATTGATTTGAGCAGTGAAGGTTATGTCGAGCGGGAACTCATGCTGGTAAAAGTAAGGGCGGTGGGTAAGGATCGTGAGGAGATGAAGCGGCTTGCTGATATATTTCGAGGCAATATCATCGACGTTACCAACGAGCTCTACACAATCGAGCTTACGGGAACCCGGTCGAAACTGGATGGTTTTTTGCAGGCAGTAGATTGCAATCTGATTCTGGAAATAGCCAGAACAGGTGTTTCGGGTCTCAGCCGTGGAGAACGGGTTTTAAAGCTGTAATTTTTTAGCGGAATCTGACAGTGGATTCTGATTTCATCGATAGGCCTCATCTGCCGATGTGGCTGCACCCCATTCAATACTCTGGAAGGAAAATAATGAAAGTCTATTACGATAAAGATGCGGATTTGTCCCTCATCAAGAAAAAGAAAGTAGCCATCATCGGCTACGGTTCGCAGGGTCATGCGCATGCCAATAATCTGAATGATTCGGGGGTCAAGGTTACCATCGGTCTGCGTAAGGGTGGTGCATCCTGGGATAAAGCAAAAAAAGCCGGTCTGACCGTGAAAGAAGTAGGCGCTGCTGTCAAGGATGCCGATGTAATCATGCTGCTGCTGCCGGATGAACAGATGGCATCGGTTTACCAGACCGAAGTCGAACCGGTTCTGAAGAAGAATGCCACGCTGGCTTTTGCACACGGTTTCAATGTTCATTACGGGCAAATTATTCCGCGCGAAGATCTGGATGTGATCATGGTCGCTCCCAAGGGGCCGGGCCATCTGGTACGTTCCACTTATACTCAGGGAGGAGGTGTTCCATCTCTGATTGCCGTTCATCAGGATAAATCCGGCAAGGCGCGTGATCTGGCACTTTCCTACGCGGCTGCGAATGGTGGTACACGTGGTGGTGTGATTGAAACCACATTCAAGGAAGAAACGGAAACCGATCTGTTCGGTGAACAGGTCGTGTTGTGCGGCGGTTTGACGTCACTGATCCAGGCCGGGTTCGAAACGCTGGTGGAAGCAGGCTATGCACCGGAAATGGCCTATTTTGAATGTCTGCATGAGGTCAAGCTGATCGTGGATCTGATCTACGAGGGGGGTATCGCCAACATGCGCTATTCCGTATCCAACAATGCGGAATATGGTGATGTATCGAGAGGACCCCGTATCATCACCGATGCGACCCGTAATGAAATGCGTAAAATCCTGCGCGAGATTCAAACGGGCGAATATGCACGCGAGTTTATCCTGGAAAACCGTGCCGGCGCACCCGTGCTCAAATCGAGCCGCCGCCTCGCTTCGGAGCATCCGATTGAAACAGTAGGCGCCAAACTGCGTGACATGATGCCGTGGATCAGCAAAAACAAACTGGTCGATCAGGCGAAGAACTGAGCGTATGTCGACTCCTTACTACCCTCATCCGATCATTGCACGTGAAGGATGGCCCTTCATCGCCGGTGCATTTGCTGTGGCGTTACTGGTGCAGTTTATGGCAGGCTGGTTATGGGCACTGCCATTCTGGCTGATTGCGCTGTTCGTTCTGCAGTTCTTTCGCGATCCTCCACGGGTGGTGCCGGCTCTTGCCGGGGCTGTACTTGCCCCGGCAGATGGGCGTATCGTTGCTGTGGATAAGGTGCAGGATCCTTATCTGCCGCGTGAAGCGCTGAAAGTCAGTGTTTTCATGAATGTTTTCAACGTGCACTCGAACCGCAGTCCGGTGGATGGTGAAATACGCAATCGATGGTACTTTCCCGGAAATTTTCTGAACGCAAGCCTGCCCAAAGCTTCGCTGGAGAATGAACGCAATGCTTTGTGGATCAGAACCGACGGAGGGCAGGATGTGACATGTGTGCAGATAGCTGGCCTCATCGCAAAGCGGATCGTCTGCCATGTCCACCCGGGGGAACATCTTGCTCGCGGACAGCGTTTCGGTTTCATCCGTTTCGGTTCACGTGTCGATGTCTATCTTCCGTTGGGAACGAAAGTCAATGTCGCAATTGGTGACAAGGTTTATGCCACTCAAACGGTATTGGCTGAATTTCACTGATTATCTCCGATCTATGCCCATGTCTGTTTATGCAGGAATCTGATCCAGAGCAACTGCCCGTCACAAGCCCGCGGTGGAGGAGACGGGGTATCTATCTGCTGCCCAATCTCTTCACGACTGCGGCGCTGTTTGCCGGTTTCTATGCGATTGTCCAGGCGATGAATGGTCATTATGAGCATTCTGCCATTGCCATTTTTGTGGCCATGGTATTTGATGGCCTGGATGGCCGGGTGGCACGCCTGACGCATACGCAAAGTGAATTCGGTGCAGAGTACGATAGCCTGTCTGATATGGTTTCGTTTGGTGTGGCTCCTGCATTGATCGTGTACGAATGGGCGTTGAGAGATCTGGGGAAACTGGGCTGGATCGCTGCATTCATCTATTGTGCCTGTGCGGCGTTGCGCCTTGCCCGTTTCAATGTAACGGTTGAAGTCGTCGACAAGAAATATTTTCAAGGCTTGCCCAGTCCGGCTGCGGCTGCTCTGATCGCCGGAATGATCTGGGTAGTACTGGGTTTCCAGGTAGATGCTGCCGATATCACATGGCTGGCGTGGGCCATGACACTGTTTGCCGGCTTGACCATGGTGACCAATATCCCTTACTACAGCGGTAAAGAATTCAATCTGCACAAGAAAGTTTCATTTTTTGTGGTTTTGCTGCTGCTTCTGTTCTTTTTCGTTCTGATTCCGAGTCATCCACCGCTGGTGTTGTTCGGGGTATTTCTGACTTATGCGTTATCCGGATATGGTATGAAGATCTGGCGGCTGTACAAGAACAGAAAACGTAACGAAATCCGTAAAGAAACTTGAACATCTGCTGTTGCGAAATGAAGGTAAACGTTTTATATTTGCCGGCATGATGCAATTTACTGAAATTACTCCCGCCTTTCATCCTTTCCGCCTGACAGTCTGGCTGTATCTGACTGGCCGACTGCTGCGCCTTGCGCGCTAATTATTTCAATCATTTCTTAATCTGTTTTGAAGCATGTGGGCTGGTACACCGCCAGCCGGTTGTCCGTTTTAGCCAGAATAATAGTGGAGTGGAACAATGAAAGAGCATTTGGTTATTTTTGATACGACTTTGCGTGACGGGGAACAGAGTCCCGGCGCATCCATGACCATGGAAGAAAAGGTACGCATCGCCAGGCAGTTGGAGCGTATGGGTGTGGATGTGATAGAAGCGGGTTTCCCGGCTGCTTCGAGAGGTGATTTTGAAGCGGTCCGGGCAGTGGCAGAGGCAGTAAGCAACAGTACGGTGTGTGGTCTTGCCCGTGCGATGGAGGCCGACATCGATCGTACCGGGGAAGCCTTGCAGGTCAATCAGAATGTGCGTATTCATACCTTCATCGCGACATCTCCGATCCATATGAAGAACAAGCTGCGCATGTCGCCCGATCAGGTCATCAATCAGGCGATCAAGGCAGTAAAGTGGGCACGTCAGTACACTGATAACGTCGAATTTTCCCCTGAAGATGCCGGGCGATCCGAGATCGATTTTCTGTGCCGGGTGCTGGAAGCAGTGATCGATGCAGGTGCACGGACACTGAATATTCCGGATACGGTGGGATATACCATGCCGGATCAGTTTGGTGGTCTGATCCGTACGCTGCGAGAGCGCATTCCGAATTCTGACAAGGCCATATTCTCGGTTCACTGCCATAACGATCTCGGTTTGGCAGTGGCTAACTCACTGTCCGCGGTCATGAATGGTGCACGCCAGGTGGAATGTACCATCAATGGTCTGGGTGAGCGGGCCGGTAATGCTGCACTTGAAGAAATCGTGATGGCAGTGCGTACACGGCAGGATTATTTTCCATGCGATACACGTATCGATACAACGCAGATCGTACCCGCCAGCAAGCTGGTTTCAGGGATTACCGGGTTTCCGGTTCAGCCCAACAAGGCAATTGTCGGTGCCAATGCCTTTGCTCATGAATCAGGTATTCATCAGGATGGAGTACTCAAGCACCGTGAAACCTATGAAATCATGCGTGCAGAAGATGTGGGCTGGGGAGCAAACAAATTGCTGCTGGGTAAACATTCTGGCCGGAATGCGTTTCGCAGTCGTTTGAAAGAACTGGGAATCGGGTTGGAATCAGAAGAGAAACTGAATGCCATATTCTTGCGCTTCAAGGATCTTGCAGACAAGAAGCATGAAATCTTCGATGAGGATCTGCATGCGCTGGTCTCGGATGAGGCACAGATTCCCGAGGAGCACTATCGCCTGCTTTCACTGCATGCAGTCAGTGAAACCGGAGAAATACCCTCGGCCCAGGTCGTCATTGCCGTGGGAGGCAGTGAAAAACAGGCCGTATCCGAAGGAAGTGGCCCGGTAGATGCAACATTTCGCGCGATCGAGAAAATACTGGACAGTAAAGTAGAGCTGCAATTGTTCTCCGTGAACAATATCACCAGCGGGACGGATGCACAGGGTGAAGTAACTGTTCGCCTGCAGAAAGCCGGGCGGATCGTCAATGGTCATGGAGCAGATACCGATATCATTGCGGCTTCTGCCAAAGCCTATCTGAGTGCCTGCAATAAATTGCACTCCAGTCTGGAACGAACCCATCCTCAGATTTAGTTGAGGATAGGAGCCACTGAAAATTACTGACTGCCAGAATTGATTGCATGAAAATAACCAGAGCAGATCATGATTGCGGTACAGATATGGTTCTTGTAGCGCGGTTTCCCGGAAAAGATCACAACCGGTCTTGCGGGATGAACTGCTCTGGTCAATGCTGTCGGAATAGTCGATGAAACGGTGGTTTACAATTTTCCTGCTTGTGCTGGTCGGGTATCTGCCTGTTTTCGAGGCGGGAGCCTATGGTTTCCGCTTCGAGGACAGTTCAGGCAAAACGCATACTTTGTCGGGCTATAAGGGGAAATGGGTATTGGTCAATTTCTGGGCAACGTGGTGTCCACCCTGCCTGAGAGAAATTCCTGATTTGTCCGAGTTGTCCCGGGAAAGAAACGACATCGTCATCATCGGGATTGCGATGGAGTATGACGATGCTCGAGATGTCATGAAATTTGTGGAGAAGATGACGATTCCCTATCCGATCGTGCTGGGTGACAGAACTGCAGCAGCACAACTTGGAGATGAGCTTTCGATGTTACCGAGTACCTATCTGTTTGATCCAGACGGAAAGCCCGCAGCACGTAAAATCGGGCTGATTACCCGCGCTGAAATCGAAGCTTTCATCAACACTCACTAGACGATATATGAATCTGGCTATTGTGAAGCCGTGGAGTAAGTCCAGTGGCGGTGCCAGGCGTTGAATACCAGATTGGGGTAGCCGGCCTTGCCCAGGCTGCCGTTATATCTTCCCAGTGCCCTGAAATAATCCCCCTGTTCCAGATCGAGATAGTGGCGAAGGATGGTGCAACCGTAACGCAGGTTGACGCGCAGATGAAACAGATTGTGTTCCGGATTGCCGATCGTATCTACCCAGAACGGCATGACCTGCATATACCCGCGTGCTCCGGCAGAAGAGACTGCGTATTTTCTGAAATTACTTTCGACCTGGATGATGCTGAGCACCAGTTCGGGATCGAGCCCGGCGCGAGTAGCTTCATAGTGAACGGTGATCAGAAATGCCCTGCGTTCCTCGATGTCAGATATCCGTTTTTCCAGGCGTTTCGTCATGCTGTCTAACCAGTCTTTTGTTTCAGGCCCGGGGAGGGTGACGAGCATGGGCACTGCCTGGTCGCTGATGGTGCGATGCAATACGGTACGCGTACTGGCCGATAAGGGCTCATATACCTGTGCTCCGGCCATCGCTGCACCGGGTATCAGAAATAACAGAGAATATATCAATCGCCACATATTTTACTGATGATGGAAGCTGCCTCCGACAGTGAGAGCATTTGAGGTGTTTTGTCCAGTCGCCCCTGATATTCCACCATACCCTCCCGCAGATTCCGTTCACCGATCACGATACGATGCGGGATTCCAATTAGTTCCTGATCTGCAAACATGACGCCGGGTCTCTCCTCGCGGTCGTCCAGCAATACCTCGATACCTGCTGAACGACAGGCCTGATAAAGTTTTTCGGCTTCAGTCCGGACTTGCTGACTTTTATGATAACCGACCGGAATGATCGACAACTGGAACGGGGCGATCGTTTGTGGAAATATAATGCCTCGTTCATCATAGTTTTGCTCAATGGCTGCAGCGACGATACGTGAAACACCAATGCCATAGCAGCCCATTTCCATAATTCGGGTTTGTCCGGACTCATCCAGATAGGTAGCCTTCATTTTTTCCGAATATTTGGTGCGCAACTGAAAAACATGGCCGACTTCGATACCCCGGCAGATTTCAAGTACGCCCTTGCCATCGGGTGAAGGATCGCCTGCCACTATGTTGCGAATATCGAATACCTGGTCCGGCAACGGCAGATCACGCCCGAAATTGACATGACTCAGATGAAAGCCTTCCTCGTTTGCACCACAGGTGAAATCGCTCATTTCCAGAACGGCCCGGTCAGCGATGATTTCTGCTTTTACACCCACCGGTCCGAGGTACCCCGGCGGACAATCCATCTCGGCAATGATCCTGCTTTCTTCAGCAAACTCGAAATCACCCAGAAACGGGATTTTTCTGACTTTGGTTTCGTTGAGCTGATGATCGCCCCGCAGCAATAGTAAGTAAAATTTGCCTCCTGCGGTTACAGCCAGCGCTTTGAGTGTCTGTTCAACCGGAATACCCAGAAAGTCAGCCACATCCTGGCAGGATTTGCGATCGGGGGTGGCGATTTTCGCCATGATTCCTGCCGGCTCCTTGCGTGGAATACCATGAGGCACGGCTTCGGCAAGTTCGATATTGGCGGCATAATCGGAAACAGGGCAGAAGGCGATGGCATCTTCACCGGAATCGGCCAGAACGTGAAATTCATGCGATCCGCTGCCGCCTATTGCGCCGGTATCAGCAGCGACTGCACGGAACTTCAGGCCGATCCGGGTAAAAATTCTGCTGTACGTTTCCTGCATGAGACGATAGGTCTGCTCCAGACTATCCACATCGGCATGAAAGGAATAAGCATCCTTCATGATGAATTCCCGCGCGCGCATCACGCCAAATCGCGGACGGATTTCATCACGAAACTTAGTCTGAATCTGGTAGAAATTGATGGGCAGCTGCCGGTAGCTTTTGATTTCACGGCGTGCGATATCGACGATGACTTCTTCATGCGTCGGGCCAAAGCAGAAGTCGTGTTTGTGTCGATCCTGAATTTTCAGCATTTGCGGGCCGAATACATCCCACCGACCTGTTTCCTGCCAGAGCTCAGCCGGATGAACGGCAGGCATCAGAAGCTCCAGTGCGCCACTGTTATTCATTTCCTCGCGGATGATATGCTCGATCTTGTGTAGAATTCTCAGACCCAGCGGCATCCAGGTATACAATCCGCTGCCCAGACGCTTGATCAGCCCGGCTCGCAGCATCAGCCGGTGACTGATCAGCTCGGCTTCAGCAGGAGCTTCTTTGAGTGTCGCAAGGAAGAATTGAGAAACACGCATGATGGGATTCCATTATCATTGTAGGTAATCAGGAATTTTACCTTGAAATCGTCGTAATCCGGCGTGCTTCAGCGTATTTCGACAGGAATTGGCCGCTGTTCCGGGAGTCAAAGCAGGGTAATCGTGAAAATTGCGGTGATTTGTGGTGCCGCCAGGTTCTGCACTATAAATCGTTATCGAAATATGGAAGAATTACCGGCAGTTCAAGCAGATTAAGTTAAATTGATGGGCGAATCGGATGATAGACCGTAATGGATATAGAGCAAATGTCGGTATTATTCTCCTGAATTCACAAAACCAGGTTTTCTGGGGAAAGCGTGCCCGGCAAGATTCATGGCAGTTTCCGCAGGGTGGGATAAAGTCGGGAGAAACACCCACTGAGGCCATGTATCGGGAGTTGGCGGAAGAAACAGGTCTGCAACCCGTACACGTGGAAATTCTGGGGCGGACGAGGGAGTGGCTGCGTTACGACGTACCCGCCTGCTGGACTCGCCGGGACTGGCGCAAAAACTACCGGGGACAGAAACAGATCTGGTTTTTGCTGCGTCTCTTGGGGAGAGACAGTGATGTATCACTCGAAACCTGCGCACATCCCGAATTCGATGCCTGGCGCTGGAATCAGTACTGGGTCGAGCTGGAATCCGTAGTTGAGTTCAAGCGGCAGGTTTATCGCCAGGCGCTGACAGAGCTTTCGCGATTGCTGGATCATGAAGCCGGCCTGGGTAATGACCGGGCTTATCGGGAACCACTGGAGCCGGTTGAAAAAAACAGAAAGAAATCTTCTGATACCAGGCAGAGCTGATTCTGGTTTTTGCCCGAAGTTTTGAGTCAGATGGAGGAATTCAAGGCGTAAGCGGCTGCGCCATGTCAGCCGTTACAATTATTCAAATCACAAGGAGAGTGCAATGATCAAGCGTACACTGACTGTTTCGCTGCTGTCATTAAGTCTGGGGGCGATGTTTGCGTCTGCCGGTGTAATGGCTGCCAATGAACCGATACAACCGATTAAGGCGGTGACTCCGGAGAATGCCGATATGGCAGAACTGGGGAAAATGCTGTTTTTTGACCCCAGACTTTCCAAATCGGGGTTCATTTCCTGCAATTCCTGTCATAACCTGAGCATGGGCGGAACCGATAATATTACCACCTCGATCGGGCACAAATGGCAGCAAGGCCCGATCAATGCTCCGACTGTACTGAATTCCAGCATGAATCTGGCGCAATTCTGGGATGGCAGAGCCAAAGACCTGAAAGAACAGGCTGCCGGCCCGATTGCCAACCCGAAGGAAATGGCCTCTACCCATGAGATAGCAGAAAAAGTGGTCGCTTCCATGCCTCAATATCGTGAGCGATTCAAGAAAGTCTTTGGTTCCGATGAAGTGACGATCGATCGCATCACCACCGCAATTGCCCAATTTGAAGAAACGCTGGTGACACCGGGTTCAAAATTCGACAAATGGCTGGAAGGCGATAAAAACGCACTGAATCAGGATGAGCTGGAAGGCTACAACCTGTTCAAGGGCAGCGGCTGCGTGCAATGTCATAATGGACCAGCTGTGGGTGGAAGTTCTTATCAGAAAATGGGTGTTTTTAAACCCTATGAGACCAAAAACCCGGCTGTGGGGCGGATGGATGTGACCGGCAATGAAGCTGATCGTAATGTATTCAAAGTGCCAACTTTGAGAAACATCGAGCTGACCTACCCCTATTTTCATGATGGAGGGGCCGCAACGCTGGAACAGGCAGTGGAGACCATGGGAAGAATCCAACTGAACCGTGAGTTCAACAAGGATGAAGTTTCCAAAATCGTTGCTTTCCTGAAAACCCTGACCGGCGATCAGCCTGACTTCAAGTTGCCGATTCTGCCACCTTCCAATAACGATACACCACGTTCTCAGCCGTATGAGTGATGTTGCCAGGAGAATTCCTGTTTCTGGCAGGTTTTCCTGAAATGTCCGGCCGCGCTCCATCATGGAGGAGCGGCCGGATGCCTGCATGATGTAAAGACGGCGTACCAGAGGTTTACAGAGGCCGGCATGGCTGAAACAGGTAACTTCGTATTCCGGGCCGTATCTGATCTTCGTGACACGGAGATAAAACAGACGAATGGAGTAAAAGAACGGATCGATGGGCATTCTCAATATCCTGAACCAGTCTCCTTCCGCTAAGAATCTGCAGCGCTTGTTCCTGCTCAGAATCATCGCTATCATTTCCCAGATCATCATTTTCTGGACAGTTTACAGCATCATCGAACTCGAACTGCCCTGGACAGCGATTATCGTGACGATTTCCCTGCTCGCGGTTCTGAACTTTCTTACCTGGATTCGTCTGCGCTATTCCTGGCCGGTGACCAATCCTGAATTTTTTACCCAGTTGCTGATCGATGTCGCCGGATTGACCGCATTACTGTATTTCAGCGGCGGTTCAACCAATCCTTTCATCTCGCTTTATCTGCTTCCGCTTACCATTGCAGCGACTGTGCTGCCCTGGCATTACACCTGGACCATGGCGGCCATTACCATTTCCTGTTACACCCTTCTGTTGTTCAAGTTCATTCCGCTTCCGCATGATCATCTCGATGACCACAGCCGCCATATGTTCGAATTTAACCTGCATATCTCGGGAATGTGGCTGACATTTGTGCTGAGTACCTTACTCATCACCTCGTTCGTCGTCAAAATGAATGCCTCGATCCGGGATCGTGACAAGGAACTGTCCAGATCGCGTGAGCAGGCATTGCAGAACGAACAGATCATTGCCTTGGGAACGTTGGCTGCTGGTGCGGCGCATGAACTGGGTACGCCGTTATCGACCATGGCCATCATCACCGGTGAGCTGCAGCAGGAACTGCCCGGGAATACTGAATTTCAGAACAATATCCGCATTTTGCGTAACCAGATTTCCCTGTGCAAACAGACGCTGACCCATCTGCTGGCCGATGCCGGGCAGGCCAGAGTAGAAGAGGGAAACAGTCAGCCTGTCGATATTTTTCTGCAGCAGGTGATCGACAAATGGCAACTGATCCGCCCCTCGATCAGATTTACCAGTCAGAGTGAAGGAGTGCAGCCGGTGCCAATCATCATGAATACCCGTTTGCTGAGCCAATCCATCCTGAATCTGCTGAATAACGCAGCTGATGCCTCGACCCGGCAAGTGACCGTCATCAGCCGCTGGGATGAAAAACAATTGCATCTCGAAATACTCGACGACGGACCGGGACTGGATGCGGAAGCCGCTGAACACGCGGGAGAGCCATTTTTTACCAGCAAAGGGCCGGGGCAGGGCTTTGGTATCGGATTATTTCTTGCCAACACTAATATCGAGCGTTTCGGCGGAAGTGTGCGCTTATTCAATCGTCCGGAAGGCGGGGCATGCACTCATGTCACCCTGCCGGTTTTGCACGGAACGACCAGTACTTCACTATAAAGGAGAATGCCTGTGAATAATTCCATGGATCGTCCCAGTCTGCTGATTGTAGATGATGATGAAACTTTCTGTGAAGTGCTGGCAAGAGCGATGGTAAAGCGCGGGTTTGACACCACCTGCATGCATGACATCAAAACTGCGCTCGAGCAGGCGGAAGTACTGATGCCCGAATACGCCATCATCGACCTCAAGCTGGGAAATGAATCCGGTTTATTACTGGTCGAGAAAATAAGGGAACTGGATCCCGGAACCCGTATCATCGTGCTGACCGGTTATGCCAGCATTGCAACGGCAGTTGAAGCCATCAAGCTGGGGGCCACCCACTACCTGGCAAAGCCGGTGGATGCGGATGACATCATGGCGGCATTCGAGCGCACGAGTGGAGATACCGAAACCCCTATCAGCCCTCATCCGCTTTCAGTGGAACGACTGGAATGGGAATACATTCACCGTATCCTCATGGAAAACGACAATAATGTCTCTGTTACGGCCAAGGTGTTGAATATGCACCGCAGAACGTTGCAGCGCAAACTTTCGAAGAAGCCGGCACAGTTGTAACTGATTTCGGGTGTTTTATTGTTCAATGCAGCCATATAAGTACCCTGCAGAAGGCCGCTGATCCCGGAGAAACCGCCGGATTCTTGACAAAAACACCTGAATGTAACATCATGCACAGCTCCCCGGATACACCGGGCGCCATTTCCTGGAATGGTTGTAGGATAAAATAATAAACCGGGAGATGGATGATCTCCCGTATGAAGAAGATGAGATGCGCCCGTAGCTCAGTTGGATAGAGTACTTGGCTACGAACCAAGGGGTCGTGGGTTCGAATCCTGCCGGGCGCGCCAGAAGAACGGATATTGTTTTGTATTTCAAAACGATATCAATCTGATAAGTCATTGTTTACTTAAAGGCCAAGTAGCTCAGTCGGTAGAGCAGAGGACTGAAAATCCTTGTGTCGGTGGTTCGATTCCGCCCTTGGCCACCAAAATTCAGCGCCCAACTGTTCTCAGTTGGGCGTTTTCATTTGTGCTTCCCGCATGACACGTGGGGTTCCCGCACATTCTGCGTGTGCGACCGGGGTCCTATGGCCTGGCAGGAACATCCCCGGTTGCCCTCCGTTCCGCCCTCTCTTCTCTCGAAATCGGCGCTAACTTCTTCGCCGTAGCGCACGAAGACAGCGGTGTTCATCAACCACTTGTGCGCGCGCCGATGCGAATGGTTGGCTCGCGGGTTTGCATGGGCAAAGCAGAAGGGCAAACCCGCGAGGCGTGCTTCCATGTCAGCCCTTGGGCGGGAATGGATCGTCACCGTAGCTGTTGCGCTCACGGATCTGGCCGTTCCGCCCTTGGATGAGCATTTCGCTCTGCTGGTTGATGGCGATGTCCCGCGCGCGGTCAATCGCCTGCTGCTGTGTGTCGTGGACGGAGGTGAGGCGGTCGTTGCCTTCTCTCCGCACACCCCACTTATTACCGCCGTTGATGGGTACGACCCATTGGTTCTTTCCGCTCATTTCAATCTCTCCAAAAAAATGAAAAAGTCAGGCTCTTGAAGTCGGCGCGAGCCAGGTGCTTCGGTGCTGAATTCATGTCATGACGGTCGCCCCCTTTCCAGTTGCCGAACACGGCATCGCATATAGCCTACGTCACATAAAATGATTCGATTTTAAAGAGTTGCTCGACGGTTTTGTTTTGTTGTTTTCTGATTGCTTTGGTTTGAGCCCATTTGTGCTCAATAGGATTAAGGTCAGGTGAATACACTGGCAGATATTCAAGCGTATGTCCGGCTTGTGTGATTGCATTTTGAATATCCTGTCTTTTATGGAAAGTTGCGTTATCCATGACCACAATCGATGCAGGTGGGAGTTTTGGCAACAGATCGTGTATCGTCCAGCCGAAAAAAGTATCTGCATCGATATTGCTTTCGAACAATCCCACCGTCAGCAGACATTTATCGATTAATGCGCCGATGACATTGACACGGCCTCTTGCGTGCCAATCACACACTCCATGACATCGCTTGCCAATGGGCGCGTACCCGTGTGTTCGTGGCATATCGTGAGCAAAACCACTTTCATCAATATAGACGATGACACGGTTTTGAGCTTGATACGCTTTAATCGTCTCCTGGAAGATGCGCCGTTCGTCTTCGTCCGCTTTGGGATGCTGCAGTGTTTTTTTTATAGCTGATGTTCATACGCCTTAGTGCGTGGCCGATACCTTTTTCGCTCACACCCAGTCGACGAGCCCGTTCGGCCTGATAGGCGTCTGGAAATTCCCGTACATCACGAGCCAGCGCAGCCATGTCGATCTTCGTTGCCGGTTTGTTACGGGTCTCCTGAGGAACAGGATTTTTTATCCAGCGTGTCACGCTGGCAATTCCTACACAAAAACGGGCTGCCGTTTGCACTATGGTGAGTCCTTCCTTCTCTCGAACAGATAAAACTTTGCGGCGAAATGAAATGGGATAAGTCATCTATAAATTATAATCAATCTATCTGAGCTTCGCTATACAGTCCAGCGCGTTGCTGTGTGACGACGAGTGCCCCGTAGGCTGCCAGTCGAGCCTCGTGCTCCGGCTTGCCCTTGTCCTTCGACTTGATCTTGAACAGGTCAATCGGCTTGTCGCTCTTCTGGCCAGCGCGCTGCATGATCCTTTCGCCGTCTACCTCGGCCCCCTTGAACGACCAGAGCGCTTCGAACACCTTGGCCTGACCTCGGGTGAATCGGATTGGTGTGGACTGCACATCCGGCAGCGTTGCCCACTTGAAGTCGGCCGAGAATGGCCCGTTCACAGGTGTGGCCGGATCGGCCACTGCTGGCGCTGCAGACGGCATCGAAGGGATGAAGGTGATTCCGCCGCCATAGAACGTGAATCGTTCTTCCAGCGCCAGCCATTCCACACCGGAGCCGAAGGGCGATCCACGAGTCGTGCGGAGCCTGGGGGTGATGAGCCGGATGTTGCTTCCCGCCACCCGAATACGATCCAGCAAGGTCGGCTCATGCAGCACTCTCGTCAGATCTCGGGCCAGCACGACCGGAGAGCTGCGGGCGTTACCGAGCCGCCAAGCACTGTCGCCCAAGTCATCGATGTCATCGCGGCTCTCGATGTCGAGCGCGAGGCGCATTTTTTGCCGCAGCCAGTCTTCGTCCAAGGCCAACGCCGCACCATCGATTGCTTCGACAGGCACCTGGCCACACTCCGGGCACCGGCAGATTCGACCGCCCCGTCCATCGCTCCAGACCTGCACCCGATGCTGCTGACAGTGGGGGCAGAGCACAAAAGACTGATCCACCACTGTTGCTGATGGCTTTGCCGAGCACAGACAAAGCAGATACCTCGCGTGGCGAGAGCGTGGCCCGCAGCACCGGCGTGCCACCTGCGAACAGGCGGCAAACCAAGGCCCAGACATCGTGCGTCGCCATTGATCAGTCCTCGAAGGCCGATGATGAACTGACCGCGTCGGTCTCTGGCGGCAATTCCTGGGCACTGAGGGTCTGGCCCTTCTGCAAGATACCCACCGCAACCAGGTAGCCTTCCAGCTGCGCCTGCATCTTGGCGTCGAACTTGTGCAGGTTCAGCCGCCCTTTGCTGGTCACTTCGATGGTGACCACCTTGGGGCGAGTCCTGCCCGGCTCGGGCGGGTAATAGAGATTGACCTGTGCCGCTGTCACCGCCCACTGACCTTCCAGCGGGCCCGGCAGCTTCTCCTTCAGCAGATCGTGCACCGAGCGTTGCTGGCTGGATTGCATCGCCGTGCATTCGATCTTCAGCGTCGTGTCGGGGCTGAGCAGGGTGAGTGCTTTCAACTGAACCATCGAGAAGCCGTCCTCAAAGACTTCCGGCACATCGAATCCGGTGCGCAGCATCGACAAATCCAGCGTCGGCGACTTGATTTTGTGAGCACTAGAGCATTTCTCGTTTAGTTAGACACATAACCGGAGTTAGCGAAGTAGTTGCGGCATTC
>ENA-UOUJ01000391-UOUJ01000391.1-activated-sludge-metagenome-genome-assembly--contig:-NODE-391-length-31801-cov-8.100674_pt1 | contig 31801 bp, 67 predicted proteins | sample MGYA00249839_ERZ747224 | MGnify/ENA primary metagenome ERZ747224 (study PRJEB28782, sample SAMN03220277) | activated sludge metagenome | biome: wastewater; feature: sewage sludge; material... | reverse complement strand
GCTCTACGATCAACTGAGCGGCTATGTCGGACGATGTGAGGGGTTCGGACGCTTTGCGCATGATCCCGAGAATGATCCGGGTCATTTCCCCGCGCTTGGACCAGTCCTCGGGAGGTCTGAAAGCCTTCGGCTTGATAGAGGCGATCTCGTATTCCGGATCGAACAGGAGAAGCGTCGCGTCCAGCTTCTCTAGAGCCGATACCTTGTCGGACAGTTCCCGTTGCAACCGTTCGATGTCGCCGGACAGCTCCGCTCGCTTACGGGATAGCGCGGTGATGACGTGGGGCTCTGCCATGCCCCTAGAGTCGCAAATCAGCTAAGATCCATCCAGCGGAGACTTGGTGCGTTTGCTACGCAATGCCGGATTTTCGACGGGTTCAATCGCTCCGTTCTGAACATCCGCGCGAACAGTTCCGACCATCGCCTCATCCCGCCTTCTCCTCAACATCCGCCGCAGCGTCTAGTCCCGCCAGAACCATGTACCCCTGATGCTCCAGCGCCTGCCTGTAAACGGGTTTGAGCATCGCCACTTCCCCACCCTTGTAGCCTGTCCATGGCCCGCAGTGTCGTATCGGATCCGGAACGCATGTGATCCAGTTCGTCTCCGGCCCTTCCGGCGGGTCCGCCACGATCATCACGTATATCGCTTCGGCGAACGAGCCTGCCGAGCGCCAGATTTTATACTGCTGTCCCACTACTTACCTCTAGAAAGGTATTTCCTCGTCGAACGCACGTCCGCCACCATTCGACGACGCCCGTTCCCGCCCCTCCTGTGCCTCCTGACTGGGTTCCTCGCGGTCTCCGGCACCCTTGCCGTCCAACATTGTTAGGACGCCGTTGAATCCCTGTAGGACGATCTCCGTTGAGTAGCGGTCCTGTCCGGACTGGTCTTGCCACTTACGGGTTTGGAGTTGGCCCTCGATGTAAAGTTTCGCGCCCTTCCGGACGTACTGCTCTACGACGCGGACTAGGTTCTCGTTGAAGATCACGACCGAATGCCACTCGGTCCGCTCCTTGCGCTCACCCGAATGTTTGTCCTTCCAGCTCTCGCTTGTGGCGATGCGGAGGTTCGCGATCTTGGACCCCGACTGTGTGGAGCGGATCTCGGGATCGCGACCACAGTTTCCAATCAGGAATACCTTGTTGACGCTTCCGGCCATGTGATGTGCTCCCCTCAATTCTCGGGTTCAATCTGTTCGCCGTCTTCGTCTTCCAAGATGCGCGCTGCGACGACCACGACACGTCCGCCGAGATCTTTCGCGATCTCATCCGCCCTTGACTTCGTCACGCAGAGTTCACACCACAGCGAGCCAGCGAACGGCTCGACAACGCCGTACCAATAATCAGGCGCACCCTCGCTCGACGTCTTGAGCAGCTCCTTCAAGCGGTTCTTCGTGATGACGCCGCTCATCCTCTATCTCCATTCCTAACGCGCCCTCGTCTTCGACCCGCATATCCTGTCCATCAGTTTGGAAACATGCTCCGGATACAGGTTCATCTTCCCTGCTAACGGCACGTCTTCTCGTATCCAGTCTAGAATGTGCCGACGGACTCTCGCGTACTCTGCAGCGTCCACTAGTCCGGAGAGGATCTTGTTCGCTGGCGGCTGATACCTGTCGCCGCCTGGCTGGTAACGGTTTGTTTCGTCGTTCCAGTCAGTCATCGAACCTCCACGGCTTTGACCCGGCGTTGATGCCGACGAGCACTGTGTTGACGTAGGTGCCGACTTCGGCGAATGAGCCGGGCGGAAGGTCGACCATCCAGCCACCTCGATCAGCGAGGAGCTTGCGGAAGGCGGCGGCCTTGCGCGTCTCGCGGAACTCAGTCCCTGCGCTCATGATCGAGAGCAGGAAGCCGTCGGGCTTGATGAACTTGAGGGCGTGGGTGACGTGATCGATGTCACGTTCCATGTCGAAGGGAGGGTTCATAACGACGCCGTCGTACAGGTCGGTCGGGTCCGGCTGCAGCTGAATGAAATCCGCGGTCGTGACGCGACCGAATAGCTTGCTTTCGCGAAGCGCGGTCGCGAGAGCTGGCTGGATTTCGACGCAGTCGACCTTGTGTCGGATCTTCCCGACGAGCTTGCCGTAATCCCAGATCTCGCGGGGCTTCAGCAGCGCCCTGGCGAGATTGCCGGTGCCGGCCGACGGCTCGAGGATGAGAAACGCTCGCTCGCTGTAGGGCACGTGCTTGGCGGCGATCGTCTCTGAGACCGTGATCGGTGTTGGATAAAAGCCGTAGAGCTTCGCTGGAGTCGTCGCGCGGTTTTCGAACGGATCGGCTTGTTTAGTGTTTCCGTCGCCGATGACCTCGCCATAGTAAGCGGCCAGCTCTTTGTTCACGAGATCGACGAGATCGTCGCGCTGAAACCAGAGGTGAGCATTCCCGTTTTTGTAGACGTTGACCCGGAAATATTCGTTGTAGTGCTCAGAGGCTCTGGCTCCCCACCCTGGGCGCTCCTGGCTGATCTGATAGAGGAAGTCTGAGCGCGCGTGGCGCGGGTCCCGGCCGTCGAGGATCTGAAACGTTCTCTCGATGTCGCGGAAGGTGTCGGCGCGGCTGCCGTAGGTGTCGATCGAGCCCCGCTGACCAGCGAGGCGATCCAGGATCATGCGGCTACCTACCTTGAATCCGTCGTGAGAGCGGAAGCGCCGGTCGAGACCTGAGAACGCATTGGCGATGCCGCGCCGCCAAATGGTCGTCGCCTCGCTGGCGAACTTCATCATCGTGGCTTTGACGTTTTCGGCCGTTAAGGGTGGAGGCCCTTTCCCAGCCTCTTCCTCCGTGATCAACTCGCCACGGCGGCCGGTCCTCATCGGCACGTAGCGAAGCTGGGCGGCCAGCTCCTTCTTCGCCTGCGCGTCCATCAGATGAGCTAAGCCGCAGCGGTCTGTCACGTAATCCCAGCACCGCACGTTGATCAGCTTGCGGGCCGTGGAGAGGTAGAGGTCGCGGCTCGGCAGTCGCACGGCCTTTTCGAACTCTCCGATCTCGCGGGCGTCGCGCTCGCTGTGGAACGCGGCGCCGGGCGTCACCGCTTCGATGGCGGCATAGGCGGCTTTGATTGCGGCATCTGCCTCTGCGATCTTGTCGAAAGCGATCGTGTAGAGCTCCATCGAGCGATTGAAGCCGTCCTCGATCTCTTCGACGTTCGGGAGATTGACGGGGAGGTGGACTGTCATTCCGGCTCTCCCTCATGTGGCCAGGACATCAGCGCAGCGTGCGCGCCATGATGCGTCCCTCCTAGATCGTCCGACACGACCCACCCCTTTTCCTTGAACGCTTCGACTTCGTGATGCCTCACATATCGGACGTACTTCCACGAACATCCGTCAGATAGGATCGGGATACGTGTAGGATGCTTCAGAGGCTCTGCTTCCGGTTCTGGAATACGGAACGGAGCTGATAGCTCTTGGGTGGTGAGGGTGATGGTGGGGTCGGTCATGCTGATGCGCCTTTCCGCTCGCGCACCTGATGTTCCAACTTTGCAACGGCCATGATCGTCGGTCGCAATTCACTTGGTGCGTCGTCGAACGCGATCCGCGTCTTGTGCCGGCCACCGTTGAGACGTGGTAACATCGCGCGAGGCACAAGTTCCCAGTTGCTCGGACGGGTGTCGAGTTTGTCGCCGAGGCACTTGAGCACCATTCCATTCGGCACGGGTCCGTGTGCGGACTCCCATTCGATCCGATGCACCAACTTCCAGCGCGATTTGAACGGCAGGCCGTCATGGATCTTGCGCTCGCGATAGCCTTCCTTGCTGATCCGCTCGAAACCGATGGGCTTGTAGTTGACCGCGGCCTTGCCGGTTCTCGAACCTGCTCGGAACTGCGTCTTGCGGCAGTTTGGATGCGTTGCTGCGACCGGGAACGCCTTGCCCTTGTTGTGCGGGCTCTCGCCCTTCTCGAAGCACCCCGTTCGGCCGGTCTTCCACCCCTTGCGTTTGCGAAGGGCGTGGAGGTGGCCGGCGCTCACATCCTCACGCCCGAACGCAGCGCAAAACGCGCGGTGATACTCGCTGATGACCATCGTGCGGTTGACTTCGAGCCAGGCAATCTCCTCGACGCTGTAGGGAATGACTCTGCCCTTCATTGCACCTTCGTCCCGTTCAGAGCTTTGATCGCGGGTGCCGGCAAGTACGGCACCGAATCGGCGCCTCCGTCGAACGCGATCTTTGCAGCCTGGATCTGCAGCGCAGCGTTGCGGATGATCTGGTCCGCGACCGAAACCATAGCCTCGCTACGCTTCGCCTCGTGGCCGATCTGCTCTGGCGTCAGATCTTCCTCGGACAGTCGTTCCATCTGTGCGAACAGATGATCGTTCAAATCGCTGAGTCTGTTTTTCACGACCTCACCTCCCTAAACCCCAGATGCTTCGCGACCTCACACTGAGGCACCTTCAAAAACGCTGATATGGATTTGATGGTGTAGCCACGTGCGCGCAGTAGACTGATCTGATCGAACTTGATCGGCTCCGGATCCACAACGGGATGGGATTGCACGAACTCCGAAACGAGTATGCGCTTCCCCTCGTCTTCCTCCACTTCGATCTGCATCGCCCGAAGAATGACGCGCTGCACTTCGAGGGCCAGCTCGGTGTCGTCGTCGAGCAAGCTGTCGATCTTCCTGAAGCCGTGCACGCAGGTGGAATGGTCTTGCCCTCCGAGCCGGCGACCGATCTCAAGGAAGGATGCGCTCGTACAACGGCACGCGATCCAATGAACGATTTGCCGAGCCCTCACGATCTTTACCGAACGGCGCTCCGAGAAAACCTCGTGCTTAGGAACGCCAAGCACCTCACAGGCTGCCTAGACGATGCTCTGGACGCGCTTGATGCGTGGTTCCGATATTCCCCCCGGCACTATCGGAAACGGCCGGTGCGTGCGCTCAATGTACGGGAACTTATATCTCATTGCTGCTGCCCCCATTGAATGTTGAGGACACGCGCGACCTTCTCCTCAGAGATTTCGGTGTACTTGGCTATCCGCTTGACGCTGAAGCCTCTGTCTCTCCACTTGCGGATCAACTCGATGTCTGGATCGAACTCGCAGGGCTGCGGGTCTCTCGCGGCCTCCAGGCTATCCACCGCCGTCTTCGGCACGACACGCGCTGCGGCCGGCGTGGCATGTCCGCGCTTCACGAGAATGCGCAGAATTCCATCTGCGAATGGCCGGCGCTTTCCGAGGTGCATCTCCTTGTCGAACGTATGCACGACGGTATGGATCGACCCGCTAGGGCGACCCATCTCTGCACCAATTGCGGACATGGACATTGAGCTGCACCGATAGGTGATCCAAACGACGGCGCTCTCAATCTGCATTTTCTGACGTCGTGCGGTGATTTTGTTCGCCCGCACGAACTCTGCGGCTGCGTCAGCGACAGAACTGAGTGTCCAGACCCTCACCTCTCCCACTCCCCCTGGCACGAGTGGGAGTTCACGCAGGGAGGCTTTTGCACGGTCTCTAGCTGTGGTGTTTCCGATGTGCTCGATGTGTTCGGTGGTCATTAGGCCGGCCCCTCATCCGGAGTACCGTCCTTCACGACATACTCCTTAACGGCCACGCGAGCTTCGTCCGAAGCATTCACAAGACACGGAGGAATTGGGATCTTTACGACTTCACCATCTCGAACGATGTGCCGAATGTGTCCTCGCCTCCAATGCGGCACTGGAGATGCGTGAGTTCGTCCCGTCCCATCAGTTGCGGAACGGGGTGCGCCAATCGTGACGTGGATGTCTGGATACTGTTGGCGTTTAGCCAGCGGGTGGCGGAGAGCCTTTTTGATCTCCCTTTCCGTTGGCTTCGCGACTTCGACGCCGCTAGATGCAAGCGCAGCGACGCATCCAACCGTTGTGGTCACAGTTGTCGCCATGTCGGATTCAATAACAGCTCGCTCAGGTATTTGCCCTCCAGTGAAGCGCTGCCGATACGAGTAAACATGGTGCATGTTCAGCGGTATGAAATTTAGGAACCCGCCACCGTCCGTTGACTCCGCCGCGATTTTCTCATCCAGAAAGGCGAGCGTGTCGACAAACGTACCAGTTGGGAATGTGCTAAATCCCACCACTAGCCACCTGCGGTTCTCACCTCCAAGGTCAACGAGGAGGCTGTGGGAAGTCGATTCCACTTGGCTGGACTTGAGCCCTCGATTCAAAGCGTCGAGCGTCAACTCCTTGGAGAACCTCTCTGGCCACGTAAAAAGGCAATACTTGTACGGGGCGACGAATAGCCCATGGGCTAGAAGATCTTTTCCGTATTCAATATGCGGCACCGCTGGCCGAAACGAGAACCGTATCGGCACGATCTTCTTTTGGATGTCACCGTCTTCAACTACGGTGCGAAGAACCTCCCGTAGAATCCACGCTGCCGTTCTGGACTCCCTTTCGTCCGGGAAACTGTCGATAGGAACCTCTGCCAGAATGGTCTCAACAGTACGCTTGGTGACCTGCAATGCGTCATACACAGAAAGCATTTAATCCCCCGAATGGTCTAAGATTTGATACCCAGTGCGGGTGACCCGAAATTTGTTGAGCTCCCGATCTAAAACCAGTTCAACCAGCGTCGGCTCTCCCATAGACTCGTGGTCTTTGATCTTGTCGATGTGCAGCAGCGTCGGGCCGTCCAGGTTTCTCCACACGGCCCAGCCGATGTCCGCCTTGTTGCCGTAATGCGCGGTATCCGCGCCGTCGTTCACTGTCAGCAGTCCGGTCTTTGACAGGCGTTTTTCAACGCCATCCTTTGGCGGATGCGCCGCCACAATGAACAGCAGGTTCTTGTCGTCAGCGAGCTGCTTGCAGCGCATGATGAACCGACCCATGTAGTCGGTCTTGCTCTCTCCTTTGGGCACGCAGTGATCCAGCTCGTTAACGGGATCGAGGATCACCATGTCCACACCATACACGTTCACCGCATACTCCACGCGATCGAAGAAGCGCTCCGCATCGAGCGTCGTGTTCCGCTTTCGGCGGAAGAACCGAAACGCCTTTTGAATTTCGGCGTCAGCCCGAGCTTTGTCTTCCCGTGTCCACAGCTCCATTGGCTTTCCCAGCACATGACGGCGAAGGTCTCGCTCGTAGCGCGGCTTGATCTTCTCTTCGAAGCTAGTGAGCAGTGTCTTCCACCCGTGAAGCCGCCACAGGTTCACTGCGAGCTGCCGAAGCAGAACGCTCTTGCCGCTCCCGTATGGGCCAATGACCGGCATAAACGCCGGCCTCACGAGGCGGATTCCCAAATCGTCCAGCGCGCGAAATCCCGTCTCGAACGTTTGTTCTGCCGTTGGATCTGGAACGTCTTCGAGCGTGCAGATCTCGTCCGTCCACATCGGTCGAGCGAAGCGAATAAGCTCCTCGACCTCGTTCGGAGGGAGGGTATCGAAGGCATCCTCAACGCCCTCGCACTTGTCTGGCCACACGACCCACCGGCACCGCTCGTCACCAAGACGGACGGCTAGATCGTCGCGAAGCTGTTCGCAGTTCGCCGGCAACGCCAGAACGATCTGCGTGTATTGCATCAACTCGTTGTCGAGCCGGTATTCACTCGCGTCCCAGTCCCAAAGGTAAATTCCCTGCACGTCAGTGACGACACGGGTTGCCCGGACACCGCACTTTTTGAGGATGTCTGCTTCGCGCTCTGAATGGCAGATGGTCAGGCGCAGGGCTGGTTTATCGGCGACTTGAAGCATCACTTCACGCCTCCGATCTCGACGCACATGAGATCACCCAGCACCTCAATCATTGCCACGTCTCGCGCATCCGGGAGCACGCCGTTCGACCCGAAGTCGTAGAGCTTCGTGATCGACGGTCGGGAGAGCAGTTGCGACCTGGGATGCGCCAGGATCGCCATCGACGCCGACCCGTAGTCGCTCGCGTCAAGACTCGCGTTGATGAAATCTTCGAGGTTCATCGCGTCGCGTACCTCGAAGGTTTGAACGGCTTCTTCGGTGCAATCTCCGGGGCAGGCGGAAGGCCCTTCAGGCGCCGATCCTTTGCCTCTGACACGGCTGATGCGAAGTAACCCCAACTTTGGATTTTCTGCGGCTTGGATCGCTTCCCAAGGGCGCGCACGACAGGGAGGATATCCCGCTCCAGGTCGGCTCCGGCCTCGATCCAACCAATGGGCTCGGCAAGAACTTGCAGGCTCACCGAAAGCGGATACAGCGCACCGTTCGCGGCCTCCGTGAGCTGGTCGTACAGCAAATCGAAATTCACCCGCGGAGAGGCATCAGCAGCAAGCGTCTTGCTCAACTGCTGATGATTATTCTTTATCTGGTTTCTGGTTTCTGGTTTCTGGTTTCCACCAGAGCTGTGGTCTTTCTCGACCACAGCCGTGGCAGTGCACACATTGTTTTTATTTGGTTTTCCCCATGCGTTCTCTGGAACATCTTCGGGAAATTCTTCGGACTTTGCGCCAAAGTCAGCCCGAAGTCCGGCTGAAGTCTCTCCGAAGTCGGCGGGATCTTCACTTTCGACGACTGCCCGCCGCTTCTTCTCCTCGCGCTGGATGGCAGCGTCTCGACGACGTTTTACCTCGCGGCAGAAGTCCGCGATCTCGCGCTCGACGCGCTTGTTTTTGATCTGCCCATCTTCGACGTAAAACTTCCCCTCCTTCACGAGCAGATCGCGAAAGCGCCGATAGGTCCGGACATCACAGTGAAGCGCTGTAGACCCCTGCCGCTCGTCGAAAGGAAGCCCTTCCATGCGCGCGTACATCTTGAACAGGGCTGTGCAATAGAAGCCACGTTGCTCCCACGTCAGCCCCTCCATCCCTTCGAGGATGTCAGAGAGATTGAAGCGGACCCAGCGCATCTTGGCGTCGATATCCAGAGGAGGGCCACCGTTGTCGCCTGGACTCAGCATTCACCCCTCCACACAACCTTGCGCGAAGGAACGGGCGCGAGATACAGCGTCGCGCCGTCCTCAGATCGGAACATGAAGTATTCAGGGCGGCGGGTTCGCGAGGGCGCCAGCACAAGCAGCGCGACGAACCAGAAATCTTCTATGGGGCCGCCGATCTCATGCTTTGGACCGACCCTATCGGGTGCGCACCACACAGCGTGCGTCGGCACAACATCTTGTGGAATAGAGTCGCGGGAAACACCGTCCCTATTGTGCTTTTCGCACGAATTCTGTATTAACATTGTACGTTCTCACCATGAATGAGAGCGGTTGAAACCCTCACGGTCTGCTGCTGCGAACAGTTCGACCGACAAACAAACCCAGAGGCTCCCTCACCGGCAAGTGAGTGGAGCCTCAGTCGTTTCTAGGGCGGAGCACGATGCTCTCCGACGAACGTCATCTGGTGTTCTGCGCAGTACCGCCTGAACGCTGCTTCGTGCAGTTCTCCCGGATTCATTTCGATGCTGTGGCCGACGGTGCCGCCCTTCCATGAGCCCTTCCGCTTTCCGGTCTCGCTTGAGAACCGGAGATCCAGCGACCGCGAGATGCGTGGTTTGCGGAACAGCGAAAGCCACTTGAACCAGCCCTCGCCAAAGCGCCATTCGCGCTCTTCGATCTTCGTCGTGACCGTGATGCGCTCGCCGTCGAAGTCATCGAAGTCGAAGGCAACGGTAGGTGTCGCGTCGGCTATGGCTCGCTCGCGCTCCCAACGACCCGGATCATCAACGTAGCTCTTGCCCGTGTCCGGAATGGTCGCGATATGCTCGCCGTTCAGGCCATAAAAGCTGTGACGCACATGCCGCCATTGCGTCCACGGCAGAAACCGAGCCCAATCTTGCGTCGTCGAGCTACAGTTCGATTGGCGACCGAAGAACACCCGCAACAGGCCATCATGATACGAGATGCCGTACTCTCGCTGGTCAATCTGCCAATAGCCGCCACGCTCAGACGCCCATTCGTGCTTGGAAGTATCGACCCACGTCCGCGATGGCTTGATGATGCTGGGCAACGCAGCGATGAACGTGTGGCCGAACCCGCTCAGGCGCATCTGACACTGCTCGCCGTCGTCGCCTGAAGACGACAGCACCAACGCAAGAGGCCTATAGCTTATGCGATCACGTGCATACGTGAACGGGCCCAAATGGTGATCGTGGTCACTCCATCGTCTCGCGCGCGCCATCAGATCAACCCCTTCTCTTTGGCCAGCCACTGAGGCATCGTCACTGTGATAAAGTTGGCGTGGCATCGTTCTCGATCTCGACCTGAGACTTTGCGATCCACACGGCGTCGCTCTTATCGCCCGTCTCGCTGGCTAGGATTGCCTTGTCGGTTTCGGCGTGACGGCACATGGCAACGTCCACAAGATCCGACCTCATGCCGCCTCCCTCCGCTGAATGTCCGACCAGTCCTGGTGAATGTCCGGTCTCACCTTTGGCTCTCGTGTCCGGCCTGACCGTCCATCTGTCCGACCGGAGTTGGACACTGTCCGGACAGGGTTGGGTCTGGCCATAGGCATGTCCGGAGGTATGTCCGGTGCTATGTCCGGTCGGACAACAGGTCCGTCCGAGATCGTGTAAACAGTGGCCTTTTCACCGATTTTCCGGCCGCGAGCGATCATCCGGTTCCGGACACTGCGGTTCTTCGGATGGTTGGTGTTTGGCCGGATCCGGTCTCGGGACACGCCCGGCAACATGGCGATGAGTTCCCGGACATGCTGCGTGCTCGGACGCTCTACGCCGGACATATCGCACCAGTGGTTGATCTCGTCGTCGAGGTCTTCTGGGATGAGCGGATATGCGTTGAGACCTTCATTGCGAAGGTACTCCACGACCATCAGAGCGATTTTTTCCGGAATGACGTTGCGCTTTGTGGCGGCTCGTTCGCGGGACACAGCGGCGTGCAGAGCGGTTTTGTTCGTTGGATTGTGTGGTGGGTGCGTCGCGTAGGTTCGTCCGTACAGGTGAGCTGCTATGCCGACGGAAGCAGCGAACAGGCTGCCCGTGGCAATTGCAATGATTTCCAGCCCTGTCGCCACGTGTAGTCCCTCGAATCCTACTCGGCTGACGACGCCCCCACAGCGCCGGGAACTTGTTGCCGGTCTCTCCCGGCCGTCACATCCACTTGGCTTTGGCTGCCCACGTTGATGTTCCGTACTGCGCATGTCCCGTTTGCGTGGTCGGCTCGGCGCAGTCCGACGTTTATCCACCTCGTGCGCCCTATCGGGCGAAGCCAGTCGCAGTGTCGGAAAAGACAACAAGCCGGTGATCACTCCGGCAGCGGGTCCGCCTCATCATGGGCGGTCGCTTTTCTGGCGCTAGCTGTCGGCAGTGCATCGGAGACTGGCCATTCAGTGTCCGAGTTGCGTCTCGCTAACTGTTGTCTTCACCGGCGCTACGGCCGGCACTCGATACGCAACTGGTACTCAGATCGCTTTGCACGGCAGGCCCCGCGCTACTGGGGCTCCACTTGCGAGGCATCCACTGTGGGGGCGGATATGCGGGCGCATCCCCCGCACATTTGTGTCCCGTGTCGCGCCAGTGGTGCGTGTCTGCTTTCCACGCCGCTGCCGTGCAAAACGATCTCGAAACACACGCAACTGGAACTCAGGCTCGACAAATCGCAGCGACGGCTCCGATCACAAAAGCAACCGACGCCACAATCAGAAACACGAACGCCGGCACCTCTACCAACTTCCGCAGCATGTCAGGATGAGCCCATTGCCAAAACGCGAAGGTTCCATTGAGCACCACAAACGATACCGCACCGTCTTCGATGAACCTGAGCACCGTATGGTCTCCAAAAGAACGGCCGGTGATCGGCACGAGGCCCGGCCCAGGTCATAGGGAGGTAACGCCCGAGAAGGGCACGCCACGACTGGTCTCGCGATCAGCCGCAGCGCCGGACCGATGCAAATCCGTTGCGGCCCTCATCCCTCTGGCGCATCGGATCTAAGGCGCACCCACGTTCTCACGGCGGGAAGCATCGGCCCGGCGCTATGGCCGGTCTACGCAAACGCACACGCTACTTTGGGGACTCAGATCAACGGGGACGAGCAGAACTGGGGGACGCTCTGCTCGTGCCGGTTGTTCCGGGCTACGCGGCCTCTCCTTCCATCTCTGGTTTGGACGCAGACACGCCGTTCACCCTCATCCAGTTGCGAATGCGCTCGGCCGTTTCGAGCGTGACGCTGCCGCCGCGGCGCAGACGTTCAGGCATCTTTCCGTCGTTGATCGCCTTGAGTGCCATGGTGCTCAGTGCGATGCCGTTTGCCTCACTGAAGGCTTTCATTTCTGCCAGAAGGGCCTGCGTACTGCTCATGCGGCTCGTTCCTTTTCGTCGTCGGGTGGACTAATCGGACCGAAAATGTCAGGACGCAGAATATGCCTCGGCACGCCAGTTTCTTTCTCCACGTCGGCGCATCTGTTGACAGGCACCGTGACCCATTGCGAAACGGCTTGAACCGTGACCTTTATCCGAGCCGCGAGTGCGGAAATCGACCCCGCCGCGGTGATCGCCCGTGCGAGTCCAGGGTCTCGATGTCTCTTGCGTGCCATGACACCATAATCAAGTCACGGTGGACAAAAGTCAAGCGTTACTTGATTTCACGCCTTTCAGGGTCTACATCCGATGGAGAATGAGCACCTACAAGCTGTTGGCCCCTTCATTAGGAGCCACCGCAAAGGCCTCGGCTGGGTCCAGGAAGACATCGGGACCATTTTCGGCGTCTCGAAGACGACAGTGTCCAACTGGGAGAAAGGCGACGGGCTGACAATTGAGAAAATTGTCGAGCTAGGCCGCATATTTAGCAATGCCTACGGCAGAAAGATCAATCTTCTGCACGAGGCCGGCCTGGACGAACTGGCGTCTGACGATACCATCGAGACCTTCAGTAATCTGAGGGGGAGCATCGTGCCGCGATACAATATTGCAGAGATCGGGCGGCCGCCGCATTTGGGGGCCATCGTAGATAGCGTTAAGAGTCACTTTCCATGCTCTGAGACTGCATTCGCGATTGTGATTGCAGATCGCGATAACGCCACCGAATTCCTACCTGGCGATAGCGTGATCATAGATCCAACAATTGAACCCAGACCTGAAGATATGGTCTTGGCGCGCGTGAGAGAACGCGAGAAGCCGGTCTTTCGTCGGCTCTTGATCAAGAGCAGCAACCCGCTCGTTTACGAGTTGAAAGCGAATAACGCAGGTTGGGGCGATTTTGAAATATGTGGGGACGAGATCAGCTCGATCATTGGTGTGATGACAGAGCACGCCAAACCTAGACGCTAGAGTAAGTTAGCCAATAACCCTGAGTTCAGCCTCGGTTCTCTGGGCATAGGACGCCCTACCGATTTCGGCGCGATGACGCCTACGTCGGTGGGTCCTATCCTATGCCAGCAGCAGCCTCATAACCCTTGAGACGAGCCTTCGGACTTAGGCCCTCGGTTGCCGGTGCGCGGCTCCGAGGTTGGGCAGCTAGATCATTCGCCGGGCGCTCCCGGTCGGCTTAGGCGGTCTGCCCTTTCGGACTCGCCCCTGGCTCTTGCCGAACCCCACAGTAGCCAGCTTCACACCGCTCCACCCTGTCGTTCACGAGACCGACAGCAGAACGTTACGCGAACGCTGGGATTAATCCCACGCTTCGCTGACAGATGCAATGGGCTATTTCCCAGCGTCCCCAGTGTTTTGCGCTTAACTCCTCGCGCGCAGCTTCGCCCCATGCAGTTCCTGGACGCCTCCGCCTGCGGATGAAAAGTTAAGCTCAGCTTGATTTTTGGTTGACCAATAAGTCAAGTCGTGCTTTACTTTTGTTCAGTGACGCGCTGATTTGATCCGCCGTCACCTCTTTGAAACAGAGGGGGCAACCCAGAATGAACAAGGCATACGCAACTCTCGCCGCAGCGCTCCTGCTGTCGGTTTCGAGCTTCCAGGCTCAGGCGTGTACGACGAACACTCCGCTCTCGGTGTGGGGCCAGAACGGCTCGAACGGCCTCGTCGCCTCGACGGGCACGGAGAACACCTACGACGCCGGCAGCGTGGTCGGGCAGATCACGAACGACCTTTCCGATCTCAACGGCACGGCGAACCTGTCCGGCACGGCTGATTGCTCAGCGCAGTTCTCGGCGCTCAACAAGGCGCTTCGCGAAGCCCAGCACGACACGGCGGCTCTCGCCGCAGCTCTCTCCACGCCGGTCTGGCTGGAAGCCGGCGAGCAGTTCGCAATCAGCGGCGGCCTCGGGTTCTCCGATGGCGCAACGGCGCTCGGTGCGACGGGTCTTCTCCGTCTCGACAAGAACTGGTCGGCCTTCGCTGGCGGTGCATTCAGCACGGACAACTCCAGTCTTTGGAGCGGCAAGGTCGGCGCTCGCGTCGGCTGGTGATCGACCGGGAGGCCGCACCCTCTCCCCGGCCTCCCTCTCGCACGAGGGTTTCAACAATGCACCGATTAGCCAAGTCCGTCGTGCGTGTCGTCCTGCAACTACCTCTCATCTTCGTGATGATCGTGTTGCTCCCATTTCTTCTCGTCGCCGCATTGGTTGGCGGCATCCGGAATGCGTATCGCGCGCTTGAGCTTTGGGCCTTCTACGACGGCGATGAAGACGCGCGGAAGAAGGACGAGTGGAAGCGCTAACGCCCACCAGTTTGTTCTGCGTCCCGCTCATTTTGATCCGAAAGGACGCACGACAATGACACGCGAAGAATGCCTCGCAGGTATCGCAGCAGGGCAGACCGGATGCGCTACGGCCACGCTTGGCGGCTCCATGGCAGCTCGTAACGGCGTCTCCTGGACGAAGAACCCCTTTCCTCGCGGCACGCCTCGTCATCGCGCATGGCTCGCAGGCTACCGCATCGCGATTGAAACGCCGGTGCCGTCGTACCGGCTGCCGGGTGATCGGAGGGTTGCAGCATGATCCCGGATCGCAAGCCGACAACGGACGTGGACGGCTTCATTGAGCGCGTCGAAGCCGATCTCGCCGCATACGAAGCGCGCGAAGCCGACCTCATGCGCCGCCGCAGCGAAGCAAACATCACCATCGTTCAGGCTTTGCTCGAAGACGACGCCGGACGCCCGGAATTGCTGCTCCGTCTCGCGGAGAGCGACACGCGGATTGCCCGCATCGCAGACGCTCTACGGCGCGGCGACCACGAGGCTGCGGCACGTATCTGCGTCGAAGTGTGAGCGTCCAATTTCAACGGGGGATGAAATGGAACACGAAGGGTCTTTCTACGCAGGTCTGTTCGCTCTCGCTCTGTTGGCAGCGATGCTGATGGCGCTCGCGATGGTTGGAGTTTCCGGATGAGCACGCAGGTTGAAATCTCCGTTCCTCACATCTTCGAAGTCGGCGGCAGGCGTTATACCGCGACCGATCTCGATATGCGCGTAGAGCTTGTCCACGACCACGACGGCTGGGCAATCGGGGATGTCGACGCGCACCTGATGGCCGACGACGGCAAGTGGCGTTGGGTGACGCTCCCAAAGGACGATCCAAAGCGTGTTGACGCGCTTTCGTATGGCTACGGCCTCGGTCGCCACATCCTCGAAGAGGCATGGAACGACTACGCCACGGATGGCGGATGGAAGGCAAGGAGGTACGCGTGATGGAAGCTCAAGAGGTTCTGTTCGACGAGCCGGCTGAGGCCGAGGCGACGCCTGTGCAGGCGACCGCGCTGGCGAAACATGAGCCAGCGACGACGGCGGTTGCCGCCCCCCAGAGCGAAACCGCGGCGCTGCTGTCGATGCTCCAGTCCCTCGTAACGAACGAAAGCGTTTCAATCGAGCGCGTCAACCAGGCGTTCGACTTCTATCAGCGTGTGGACGCAGACCGCGCACGGCGTTCTTACGACGCCGCATTCGCTGCGATGCAGCCCGAGCTTCCGATCATCGACCGCAAGGGCAAGGGTCGTGACAATATCAAGTACGGCCGGTGGGAAGACATTGTCGACGGCATTAATCCCATTCTCGGCAAGCATGGGTTTGCGCTGTCGTTTCGCGTGAAGCCCATGCAGAACGCTGTCGACGTCAAAGCGATCCTTTCGCACCGCGACGGGCATCGCGAAGAAACGAACTTCCCTTACCCGTTCGACAAGTCGGGCGGCAAGCCCGACATCCACGCGATTGCGTCGGCCACTTCCTACGGCAAACGCTACACCGGCAGCGCGATCCTCAACCTTGTGACGCGAGGCGAGGATGACGACGCAAATGCCGATGCCGGCGATCCGCTCGCAACAATCGACGAAAAGCAGCAAGCGCAGATCAAACAACTGCTCAAGGACACCGGCTCCGACACCGGACGGTTCCTCGCATGGGCTGGCGCTGAAATGGTCTCGGACATCCTCGCCTCGAAGTTCGATGAGGCTGTGAAGATGTTGAACGCGAAGAAGAAGGGGGCCTCGAAGTGATTGATCTCTGGGAGAGCCTTGAGCAGGCGGTTAAGCGCGAGTGGCCGGAAGGACGTTCGGCCGGGGCCGCCGCACGGCAGCTCGTCTACTACCTCGAACCCGCACCCACGCTCAAGAAGTTGATCGAAGAGCTTCTTGCTGAAGCGAACCGCCGTGCGTTCGACCGCTCCATGATCCTGCGAGCTATCGACGTCGTAGCGCCAGACGATGCGCCCCGCATTCGCCGCGAGAGCTACATCCGAAACAACCCGAACGCCACCATTGCCGGGGCTGGCGCTGGCGACAACTAAGGGAGCCTAGCAATGAGCACCGAAACTCTCGAACGCGAAGCGACCGATGTTGCGTTGATCCCTATTCCGCAGGGCAAGGACGCCTATGCACTGTTCACGTCCGGAGACACCAACGAGGCCGACCGGATCATTGAGATTGTCCGCGCCAAGGCCGAAGCCTTTATGGACAATATGCCGGACATCACAAAGGCGTCCGGGCGGAAAGAGGTGAAGTCGTTCGCCTACAAGATCACGCGCTCAAAGACGCTGATCGACGACGAAGGCAAAGCCATTGTCGACGAGCTGAAGAGCCTTCCGAAGACGGTCGATGCCACCCGGCGCTATTTCGCTCGCCAACTCGACGCGATCAAAGAAGAAGTGGCCAAGCCCGTCAAGGATTGGGAGGATGCCGAGGACGAGCGCGTTGCTAGGCTCAAGGACGGGCTTGCAGCGCTTCAGGGCACGATTGACGACCCCAACTGGATCACACGATCCGCTGAAGTTCTTCGCGACCGTTTGGGCGAAGTTGAACGCGATGCCGACGTGAGCGAGGCAAAGTGGGACGAATATGCGTCCGCTGCCGCTGAGTTGCGCGCCAAGGCTATCGAAGTCCTGACCGAGCGCATTGGCATCGCTGAGAAGCGCGAAGCCGAAGCCGCAGAACTCGAACGACTCCGCAAAGAGTCCGAAGAACGCGCCAAGAAGGACCGCGAAGAACAGATCGCACGTGAAGCGGCTGAGAAAGCACGCAAGGACGCTGAAGCCAAGGCCGAAGCCGACAAGCGTGCAGCAGACCAGCGTGAGGCCGACCTCAAGGCCGCTGTGGCCAAGGCTGCCGAGGACAAGCGCCTTGCCGAGGAACGCGCCGTCAAGGCCGCTCAGGAGGCCAAGGAGCAGGCTATCCGTGAAGCCCAGGCGAAAGCCGATGCTGAAGATCGCCAGCGCAAGGCCCGCGAAGCTGACAAAGCCCACCGCACCGCCGTCAACCGCGCTGCGCTCGACGCCCTAACCGCCGGCGGCATCCCTGAAGAACTTGGGAAGACGGTCATTACCCTGATTGCGACCGGCAAGGTGCCGAATGTGGAGATCCGGTACTGATGCTGAACCTCAACCAATTCGACGTCGAAATCCTCACGTCTGAGGATTGTCCGCAGGGCAGCGAAGCGTGGCACGCAGCGCGCGCTGGCCGGCCCACTGCTTCGGAGTTTTCGACCGTGATGGCCAAGGGCCGCAGCGGTGGCGAGAGCAAAACACGCAGAACCTACCTGTACAAGCTCGCAGCCGAACGGTTGACAGGCGAAGTCGTGCAGACGTGGGGCGGCAATTCCCACACCGAACGTGGCCACGAGCAAGAGCCCGAAGCAAGGCGCCTCTACTCATTCATGCGCGAGGCTGATCCGTTACAGGTCGGTTTTGTGAAGCGCGGCCCCGTTGGTTGCAGCCCGGACTCCATGATCGGAACCGACGGCCTGCTAGAGATCAAAACACGCCTGCCGCATTTACAGCTCGAATTGCTCGAAACGCAGGAACTGCCATCCGAGCACAAGGCTCAATGTCAGGGCCAGCTTTGGGTCACAGACCGGAAGTGGCTCGACTATGTGAGTTACTGCCCGAAGCTTCCGCCGTTCATCATCCGGGTTGAACGCGACCCGATCTACATCGCGGAACTCGCCAAAGCGACCTCAGTATTTCTCGCAGAACTTGACGATCTGACGGCTCGCATCGCTGCGATGCAGGAGGCGGCTTGATGACCCTGCGCGTGGTGGATATCGAATGCACGGGCCTTGATCCCGAGACCGACGCGATTATCGAAATCGCGAGCGTCGACGTGTACAAGACACCGGACGGCCACGGCATCACGTCTCAGCGCGAGGCGTTGGTGTTCCCAGGCCGTGACATCCCGCCCGCTTCGTCTGCCGTGCATCACCTGGTTGACGCGGACGTGGCTCAAGCGAAGCGCATCGAAGAAGTCATCAAGGACTTCCACACGGCGGACGCCTACGTCGCACACAACTGCGCTTTCGAGCGGTCTTTCCTCGACAAGTATTTCGGTGAGGCTACGTGGGTCTGCACCATGAAGTGCGCGCTTCGCGTCTGGCCTGAGGCGCCTGGTCACAGCAATCAAACTCTCCGCTACTGGCGCGGCCACGTCGCGCCGTTTGGGTGGGAACGCGACAAGCTCCCCACACACCGCGCCCTATCCGATGCCATCGTTACGGCAGCCATTCTCGTCGATCTCATCAAAGAGGCGTCGTGGAAGCAGCTCGTGGAATGGACGCAGGAACCGGCGCTCTACAGCACTCTCACCTTCGGCAAGCACCGCGGCATGAAGTACGCGGACGCTCCGGAGGACTACCTCGACTGGATCGCAAACAAGTCGGACATGGACGCGGACACGAAGTTCAGTGCCCGTCACTGGTTGGCCAAACGGTCGGAGGCGGCATGAGCCGTGCTCTCATAGTCATTCGAAACGAGCGCGACCGCCAGAAGGCGGCCTCTTGGAGCATGAACGCGCCAATGGGGACACGCATCGAGTTCAAGGAAGCAAAGCGCAGCTTGCCGCAGAACGCGAAACTTTGGGCCAGTCTTTCGGATATCGCTGCACAGGTCTCGTGGCACGGCCTCAAGCTCAGCCCCGACGATTGGAAACTCATCATGCTCGACGCGCTCAAGCGCGAAGTCCGGATGGTGCCGAACATGGACGGAAACGGGATGGTCAACCTTGGCCGATCCTCATCCGATCTCTCGAAAGCCGAGTTCGCAGACCTACTCGAACTGGTCGCGATGTTCGGCGCAAAGCACGGCGTCAAGTTCTCAGACGAAAACGCACAAGGGGAAGCAGCATGACCGGAATTCGGACATCCATCTACAAAGCGCATCAGGCGTGGTCGGCAGCGTACGAAGCGGAACTCTCTACGGCAGGGCTCAACATCACGCCGCAACAGGCAACGGTTCTCTGCGCTATCGCAGGGATGGAATCGCCGTCGCAAACCGATCTCGTGGACGCGACGGGCGTAGATCGCTCCACGATGGCCGATGTTGTTCGCCGGCTGTCCTCGAAGGGGCTGCTGACTCGCAAGCGCACCCGGTCGGATGCACGTCGGTATGCGGTATCGCTTACCACTCTCGGACAACGAGTGGCTGCGCAAGCGAAGACGATTGAGAACATCATCGAAGGTCGTGTTTCAGCGAACGGGGTGCCGGCTGCACTCTCCAAGCATCTTCGCGTCGCGACGGAGATCCTGTCTCGGGATACGCCGGTCACGCAGCAGGCGGCGGAGTAAAGCAGTGACCCGCAGCCTTGCCTTGCAGATCTCCAGTCTCGTCCACTGCGTCTCCATAGCCTCTCGCAATGGAGCGGATGAAACAGTCTTGGCGAATGCAGAGGCAGGGTTGAACTCACTCCGTTGGGTCGAGCGGAACACCGACACCATCCGTGAGGTGCACCGGCTGATGACGACGCATCCTGCGATCATCGAACTCCTACGGGAGTTTCCAGGCATCACGTCGATGTCGGTCAAAGAGAGCGAGGCGGTGTGATGGCCACGCAGATCAAACGCGAGAAGGTTTTGGGCAACTTCCGTCCGACAGTTCGGGAGCGGTCGAAGCCGAAGGTCAGCGCACAGCAGAGGCGAGAGGGGAATTCGGAGAAGCACAAGGCGCTCATCCGACAATTGCCCTGCTGCGTGACTGGCGTGGCTGGACCTGGCGATCCTCACCATCTGCTCGGCGGCCCTGCTGGCAAAGAGCGCGCGTTCGGTCGGAGAGCAACAGATCGTTGGTGTGTGCCGCTTTCGCGCGCTGCGCATGACGAGTTGCACCGCATCGGAGCGCGCGGCGAAGACGCCTGGTTCCGAGCGCACGGAATTGCCGATGTCTACGAGCTGGCGGCAGCGTTGTGGAGCGCCACCGGAGACGTAGAGCGAATGACACGCGTCGTGCAGGCGCACATGGGCAGACCCGCGAGATAGCCCCATAGGGAGGACGGGAAGATGAAGTATCAAATCACGAGCCGTTGGGACAGTTCGAAAATCCTGTTTGAAGCAGAGATCGAATGCAGCGCTGACGCATCCGAGGGCGTGAAACTCGGGTTGGCGGTCAGAGCAGCGGTGAAAGCGCGTGCCGACCTCGCGCGTGCCTACCTCGCGGATGCCAACCTCGCGCGTGCCAACCTCGCGCGTGCCAACCTCGCGGATGCCAACCTCGCGGATGCCAACCTCGCGCGTGCCGACCTCTACGACGAACAGCTTCGTCCGTTCAAGGCCGACCTGTGGACGGAACTCACCGAGACTCGTGCTCACGCTGAGGTCCCCGGTTTAATTCAGGCGCTACGTGAAGGCCGTGTGGATGGGTCGAAATACGAGGGCGAGTGCTGCTGTCTCGTCGGCACGCTCGCGAATATTCGGGGTGTTTCTTTTCAGGAGTTCAACCCGAACTCGGATCGACCGTCGGAACGGTGGTTCATGATGATCCGCCAGGGCGACAAGGCTGGCGATAAGTCCGGCGGTGGGTACGCTGCACAGAAGGCCGTCGAATGGTGCCTGGAATACTGCGAACTGACCGGGATCGAGGTTCCGGCTGTCGAGGCCACCCCATGACAGAGACCACACGAGACGGGGCGGATCGCGATGACGTTCTGGACACGCTAGCCGAATGGCTTTGGCTCAACGATCCGCTTGATCCGGTTCATTTCCACATAACGATATCCAAGGATTTGGTGCGCGACGCCAAGCACAGCCCGCACCCTGGCGTACATGCTGGCGATCTGATCTGCAAAACAACAACGCGTTGGCTCATCGACGAGGGCTACGCAAAGAACAGCGGCGGGTCTTCATCATCCCTCGGATACGTCACGATCACCGAGCCGGGCCTCGCGATGCTGGAAATGTTCGACATCGCCACCCCTACTCCTGGGACAGCCGGGGAAGGGGGGCAGTGAAGATGCTTCCGAAAGAGAAGATATTGGCCACGCGCCTGTCCATCGCGATGCACGATTGGCCGTCTGACGCCCGCAAGAACATGATCGAATGGGTCACCGACGCCCTTCGAGAGCAGCGCGAAGATGAGCGCGAGGCGTGCGCGCGGGTTGCAGACAGGACGCCAGACAGCGCTGGTGCAGCGCGGCACATTGCTAGCGAAATCCGCGCCCGCGCTCCTGGGACAGGAGGGACGGGGTGATGGCACATTGCGACAACTGCGGCACACGCATGGCTCACGACCTCTGCCCGAACTGCCACGAAGAAGCATTCATCGTCGAAACGCAGAGCGACTACCTGCCCGATTATCTCAGTGACGATTTCGTGCGCGCCGTGGGTGAGCAGCGCGCGGATGCCAAGCGCAGATTTACCGCACCCCAGGAGGCTCAAGATGAGTGATCTCCCGCACGACGCAAAATCCTCATACGAGCACACGCGCACCACGGAGCCGGAGGGCCGCATGCTCCCGCCATGGGAAAAACTGGGCATCGAGATGCGCATCGCTCTCATCAACGCGTACTCGTTCGGCGCTTCGCGCGCCTTGGACATGATCGCCAGTAAGGGGCGCTCCGATGCGACGCAATAAACGCAAGGCCGGAGATCAATGCGAGCAGTGCTCTGGCACGGGCATGATGTGCTGGTGCTGCATGTCGGCGCTCGACGACTGCGAATGCGGCGTCGATGCGGAGCCGAGCAAATGCGACATCTGCGAAGGACGCGGCACTCTCGACGAATTCATGGCTGACTGCGGTAATGCGCTCGACAGCAGGCTGGACGACGAGCAGCGTCCCACCCTTCCTAAGGCGAGAGGCGGGGATGGGTGAGGCCACTGTATTTGACGCTGAACGCGCGCCGGTCGGCACTACGGGTCTATTCCTCTGGCGCCTATCAGGCGCTGTGGACGTGGCCGACTGCCTTTGCTCACGGCCTAAGCCTTGGTGGCTCGTGATTTGGGAGCCGCTACAAACGCTCGCACCCTCCCCGGCGCGCTGCGCGCCGCACTGCTGCTACGTCAACACGGTGATCTTCTACGCGCGCCCGTACATTGTCAGGCCGTTCGCAACAATCTGGCGCGACGGCAGAGGGAGGTTGCGCGCGGAAAAACCCAGCGGCTTCGAAGAGTATGATCGCGTCGAGACGCGGTTACGGTGGGACGATGCTGTCCGTTTCGATGGCGAATGGTTCAACGTCGGAGGCGGCGCCGTGCTTTGGAAGCACAAGCGTTGGTGGATGCGCCGGCTCGCCAGACGCGCCGACCGCCCCACCCCTCCCCCTAACGATGGAGAGACCGATGCAGAAGGATGAAATGGTTCAAGCAGCCGTCGATCCCGCTGCGAATGACGGTGCGGTCACCCTATCGCTGGTGGAGAGGCTGACCTCCGCACGCAAAGGCGCTCGCACCGAGGAAGACGCCCGAGCAATTGCAGATGCACAAGACGTGATCGAGCGCCTTACCTCACAAGGGGGAGCGCCGGACGTTACAGACGATATGGCTGAAGCCGGGCGCGATTGGGCCCAGCGAGAATGGTGTGCGTCTGGCGACCCGAAGGGATATCTCGATTTCTACCGAGGCATCTACCGTGCCATGCTCTCAGCAGCACCGCAGCCTCCCGCAAGCCAACTACATCGTGCTTATTCAGGCGATTTAAGCCATTCCGGCGTGCAGCCTCCTGAAGGGGGAACGGAGGAATTCGAGCCAAACTGGTCTCTTTCTGCGAATGAAGCCACACAGGTCGCGCTCACACTCGCGCTGACAAGACACGTCCCCGGCTGGCCAGGAGCAACCGACGAGCAACTTGAGGCCGTCGCGCGGGAGGTTTTGGCTGCCCTCCCCCGGAAAGACGTAGAGGGGCAACTCAAACTATCCGACTACGAGCGAGGCCGCCTCGAAGGGCGAACAACAGTCGATCTCATCTACGCCAACCGGATCGCGGGACTAGAAGCCGCCATCTCCGCCGAACGCGCAAGCGTGATCGAGGAATGCGCGAAGGTGGCCGATGTTCACGCCAGCACCGATGTCGTTGGGTGGTCTGACGGGGCCAATGCGGTCCGCCGCATCAAGGCGGGTGAGATCGCCGCCGCCATCCGTGACCTTGGGAAACAGACGGGAGGGGAGAATGGCTAAATCCCGGATACAGGACCACCGTGAGTTCGATCCCGACAGCACGTGTCCGGCATGTGGTTCCGAGACGGAGACCGGCTTCGGCCTCGCAGGCGGCGGTTACGGACCATATACGTACTGCCCCTCCTGCGAGATCGTGACCAGCAAGTCATCCGACATTGAAGTCGAGCGCGCCACCCTCTCCACCGATACCAAAGACGGAGGTGGGGCGTGACAGCCGTCGACAGACGCACCTTGATCAAGGCGGCCGTCGCAGGCCTCGCCCTGCCGTCGCTCCCCTTCAGCCTAGCCAACGCAATTGCGCCGCCGCGCGTGACGGAGTGCCCGGACTTTCCGTTCTTCGGCGCGCACTATCCCGACGCGACATGCATCGATGGCTTCCTCTGGGATCTTGATAGCTGCGACGAGCCGGGCGGCGCGCTCTACACCGGCGGCGACTATCCCTGTCCGTACTGCAATGCCAGAGACTTCCTCGACTATCTGAAAGACGAGATCGAGGACCGCGGATGGATCGCTTTCACGGAGGGCGAGCCGCCTCTCGCAAATCCATATCTTAAGGGCTCGCGGTTCCCGCACCTTACCGATCAATTCCAGCGCATGTGGAGCGAGGGCTATCGCTCGGCGTCAATCGACCCCGAGGCCATCGAAGACCGGCGCGCCGGCAAAGACGGAGGTGGGGCACATGGCTGAGACCTCAACTACGAGCGCGACAAAGCATGTCTGCATGGAATGTGGGGAGACGGAAGACGTGAGCCGTTGGATGCCGCGTTGTGGCAAACGTCTCGCCGAACGACAGCTTTGTTTTTCTTGCGATCATTGGATGTCGCTCATTGAGCGAGGTAACGGCGTAGATCGCGACCGTGTCGTTCGTCACGACGGGATACATTATATTATCGGGCCAGAACATAACGGACCATCGCATCTGCGCGGGCTCGGCGGCGCGCGCATGGTGATCAAATTCCACGATGGGCGCGAGGCCGTCACGACGAACCTATGGTGCCAGGGAGTAATCCCCGAACGCTTTAGGTCCAGGCTGCCAGATAACGCGTCGTTCGCACTCGCAGGAGCCCCCGATGTCTGATACTCAAAAGCTCCTGCCGTGCCCGTTCTGTGCAGCAGCGCCGTCCACAGCTCATCAGGGCAAGTATGCCTTCTGCGATAGCTGCGAGGCCCTGCCGCACGTGTTGGTGCCAGCAGAACTCTGGAACCGCCGCGCCACCCCACCCGAAGACAACAGGCTGAGGGAGGCGCTGATCTTCGCAAACGATATGTTGGATCAACTAATTAACCGCCACTACGGCGGCGAGCTTCCCTGTTCGGCTGCTGAAGCAAATGGTTTTAAGAAAATTCGCGCCGCCCTTTCTCATGGAGAAGACAATGGGAAGTGAACACGGGCACACGCCTGGGCCTTGGCACGTCGTTCCCTATGGTGACGGCAACTCGCTGGTCATCTGCACCGCACCTGATGGCAACTGGCGCGTCTGCTTTCTCGCTACGCCGGGGGACTCATCAGGTGCATGGGAGACGATTAAGGCAGACGCCCGCCTCATCGCAGCAGCGCCCCTGCTGAAAGAGGCGCTGCGCACAATCCTTCTTCACGACGACGTGAGCTTCGGTCCTCTCGCAAAAGCGGAAGGCGTTCTTGATCGCGCAATCGACGCTCTATCCAGGGCTACCAAGGGAGGGGATGAATGAACAACTGCCCAAAATGCGGATCTAGAGATATTTCCGGGCCGCATTACAGGCGGCTGGGCTGGGGCGGTGAGGCCCTGCGCTACATCTGCAATGTATGTAGATTTTCTCGCGACGAACCTACCCTTGATCGCGCCCGTAGAGAAGGGAGCGATCAGTCATGACGACAATAATTGATCAGCAGTGCACGCGGTGTGGGGTTCCCCTTGGATTGCATCGCATCGCGAATTCGGCGGGCACATTCCACCCAGAGTGCGCAGCGCCGTTCGGACCATTCGCCTCGCAATCCGCTGAAATCCTCCGTCTCCGGCAACGAGTAGAAGAACTAGAAAATTTGGTTCAAGCGAACGTACAGGGTTCCGGTGCGGTCAACGATCCCGTGTGCCAGTGGCAGGACATCAGCACCGCGCCAAAAGATGGAACGGCGGTGCTGATCTGGAATCCGAGTTCGTATCAAGGCAAGGGCGGCTCCTTCGTGGGCATATATTTCAAAACCCGGGAGTACGGACTGCAATGGATTTGCCACCCCGGATACATCAGAGCTGAGCCCACCCACTGGATGCCACTTCCTCCACCTCCGGGTGACCGCACCAGCGCTTCATCGGGCGCAGAAGTCAGCTTGAACCAACCTAAAGCCCTATCCCCCAGCACTGTTTCAGAGGAGTAGAAACATCATGCACGTTCACATCCAACCATCCGAAACCGAGAACAACATCAGCGCGATCCAGCGCGCCATTGAGCGCAAGGCCATTGAAGTCGACCAGGCCAAAACGAAGCTCGCAGAGCTTCAGGCTGAGCTTCGCGGTCTCAACATCGCGCTTAACACGCTCGGTGGAACGAGGTCGTAACCCACCCGTCATTTCAGGACACTTTAGGAGAGAGGGTATGTCTGACACCGAAATGCTGAAGAAGATCCTCGACGTGTGGACACAGCCGTTCACCGGAGACCCGGAGAAGACAGTCGGCGCATGGCGCTCTGAAATGGCGGCGGTGCTCAACGAAGCGTTGGCGCACTGGCAGCGCACGCATCCGCCCACCCAAGGAGAAGAGCAATGAGCTGGCCCGGTGCATTCGCGCTGGCGGCAATCTGCGCTGGTTTCGCCGCCATCGCGTGGGCCGAGAGCTACAGCAACGCTGCGACGAGTTTAGCTACCAAGGCCGCAGCGGATCTGGCTATCGAGAATTCGAAACTGGCGCGAGCCAACTGCAAGTAAAGCGTCCCCGCGTGCAGCGTACCAACGTGGGAGCATCCACAAATGACAAACACACTCACCAAAGCCCTTGAGGCATTGAAGGCAAAGCTCTCGGATCAGCACGGAGAAGAGTTCTCCCGCGTCGTGGAGTTGAACGCTCGGATCTCGCAACAGGACGAGCAGATCATCCGAGAGCTTCAATTCGCACTCGACGGCCACGAGCAGAGGCGCGCTGAAATCCACCGGCTGGCGATCACTCTTGCGAACCGCGTCGGCGCGCTCCCTCCTCCGGCCGAAGCGCCCCGCCCCATCGAAGCCGACGACTTCCACGCGCCTAGGTATCTCCAGCCACATCCTGCAGACGCAGCTATCGATGAGATCCACGGAGCACGTCTGCAATGACAGAGCCAGTCACGCTAACTTTCTGGGCCGGTGAAGACATCGAATCTGCTGCTCGGCGCTTGGTCAACGCTGCTTACGAGCATGGGTTCGCCGTGGGCACGTTCAATGGCGTGGAGTTGAACGCCTGCCAGGACACGGCTGCACACGACGTAGTCATGCATTACACCCGCGACACTGACCGTCGCCAAGAGGAGTGGGAAGCGAGCCCGGAAGGCAAAGCCCAGCTATCCGCCTGGGAGGATGATCGTCAGCGCCTCCAATCTCTCCACGATGAACTCGTCGCGCGACTCGACACGCTGGACTTTTCAAACGACAGCGCTGTGATCGACTGGCTGTCGCAGATGGCCGACCCGAGCGACCGCATCGGCGTCACGATTAACCGGCAGCGCATCCTCTCTGCATTCAAGGCGCGCGGACTTGTACCGGGCATGGATGTAGGCGTGTGGTTCAAGTCAGACGACAAAGGCAGCTTCTATCGCTGGCTCGTCGGCCAGGCGCTGGACGGGATCCAGAAGTCTTCCATTCACGGCATCTTTCACAAGTTCGCACGCGAGTGGCGGGAAAAGTTCGAGGTGATGCAATGAGCGAGCCAACAGGTTTCATCACCGTAGACGGAGAGCCTATGGCCTATTGGCTCCCGGAAGGGGTGACTGCGGAGAGCATTGGGATTGGGGAGAATTGATATGCCGAGATACACCATCAAAGCGCAAGCCGCTGTAGACATCGAGATGTCTATCGAAGCCGCGAACGGGGAAGTTGCGCGCGAGATCTTTTACGATCAGATCGCGGTCAACGCCACGTTGGTCGAAACGCCTGCCGAGAACTTTGACGTTTCTGACGACGCCATTTCCGAGGTCAACATTTTTAAGGTCTCTGAGGAGGCCGCATGACCGTTCGACCGATCCTATTCAGCGCGCCAATGGTTCGATCAATCCTGCGAGAGATCGAGAGGCCGGGAACGGGTAAGACGCAGACAAGACGTGTCCTGAATCCGCAGCCGGCCGAGTGGCAAGCACAAGTTATCGACATCACAGCGCCGACGTTTGAGGAAGACGAAGGCGGCTGGGGCCAGTGGGTAACTGAATGGTCGGAGCCGTGTCGAGAGATGCCTATGGGCGAGCCAAACCGCGAGGTGTGGCGGCCGTTGCGCGGCCTGCGCTTTGCGGTAGGAGATGTTCTCTGGGTCCGCGAAACGTGGAGCATTCCAAACGCGTATCTTGATCCAGCGCGTCGTTCGACTGCCTTGGGACTTCTGACATACAAGGCCACGCCATGGTCCATTCCAGGCGCATGGCGGCCATCTATCCACATGCCACGTTGGGCGTCACGCCTAACGCTCGTCGTGACAGACGTTCGCGTTGAGCGCTTGCAGTCCATTTCCGAAACGGATGCGATTGCAGAGGGAGCGGAACAGTATTCGAGCAGCATCCTCCTTCATCGCGACCGGCCGTACGATGCCGCGCTTAATGGGATTTACCGCGAAGGGTTCTCGGAACTCTGGGAAGGTCTTAACGGCGCACGAGGCCTTGGCTGGACCGCTAACCCGTGGGTTTGCGCAGTGTCCTTCGTGCCCCACGCCATGAACGTAGACGCCTTCCTGGCTCAGAAGGAGGCTGCATGAACGCCTTGAAATCACGCGAGACAGAAGTCCTCCGACACGCCCTCGGTCTGAAGCCGGGAAGCAAGATCACCTACCGCAACCGCTTCCTCGCAGCGCCGCACGATGTAGCCAACTGGCGATCACTTGTTGAGCGTGGGTACGCCAAGGAAGGCGCTCCGACCAATCTCGGTATTTGGTTCTGGGCGACCCGCAAAGGCTTCGACGCAGTGAAGCGTCGCGGTGAAAAGATCGGACCCGACGAGGAACAAGAGTTCAAGCGTATGGAGGCTGATGACGCGAAGGAGCGTGCGGCATGACAATCCTCGAAGCGCACCCGACGATTGCTGTGTTTGGAAACACCCCGGTGCCGTGGACGGCAAGCTGGAGCGGTGAGGAAACCTTCCACGTCGCGCCGTGTCCGGTTTTTAATCGCCGTCCGGCGATATGCCAAACGTCATCGCCCGGGAATGGTCGTCCGCAGTTTGGCAAGCCGCATTCAAACCGACAGCGGAAAGCCGTAGGCCTCTGCCTTTGCGACCTCTGCGGCAAGTCTATCAAGCTTAGCACGAAGGTTTCGCTTTCCCACGCCAGACCCGTCCCTCACGGTGCTGAGGGCTGGGCAATCCTGCAAGTGGAACCGCTGTTGCACCCGGAATGCGCGTACGAGTGCGTCCGCTGGTGCCCATCGCTCAAGCGCGATCTCCAGGACGGGTCGCTCATGATCCGGCAGGTTACCAAGTGGCGCGCTCAAGTCGCGATTATGGATGAGTTCTACGTCGAGACAATCACTGGCCAGCGTCGAAAAGCGTTAGGACACGGCAAGGTCGAGTTGATGCGGTGGACTGATCGCGATCTTGGCTGGCTGGAAGAGAGGGCCGCCGCATGACCCCAAGCGAGATCCTTCTCAAAGCAGCAGACCTAATAGAGCAGAAGGGGTGGACGCAGGGCGCTTACGCGAGATCTGGCGAGTTTGAAGTCTCGTCGCTACACCGCGAAGCAACCTGTTATTGCACGATTGGCGCAATCATTTGCGCAACAGGCGAGGCTCGAATGCTCGGACGTGGCGTTGTTGATGGCACAAAAGCGCGACTGTTCGCGATGATTGGCGACCACGACATTGTAAGTTGGAACGACACCCCCGGCCGCACCAAGGAGGAAGTCGTTGAGGCTCTAAGGAGGGCGGCTCAATGAGGTATCTCAAAACCATTGAGCCGGAGATGGCCGTGGTGATCGGGATCGTCCTCGGCCTCGTCGCCTCTCTCGTGTTGATCATCACTATGATCCTGACGGGCCAGACTTTCGGCCAACGTTGCGCGGCGTCTGGATTCAAATGGGACAGCCCACCCCACCGCGAATGTGTCCGCCGCCTCGCTTACGGCTCGGACATGGCCGGACACACGAACAACTCACCGGACAATAGGGAGGGACAGGAGTGACGAGCGTGCCGACAAGCCCGGACGACCTCATGCACGAAAAGGCCGTCTACGAAAAATATGGCAATCTGTTTGCCGAACGGGAGTTGCTGGAAGCTCGACGGCTAGGCCAGATCGAGTGGTACGATCTTCGTAAAGGCCCCCACTACACCGACCAGCAAATTGTCGCCTATCTGAACTCGAAAGTGAAAACCCGATGCGAAAACCGGCCCCTCGATCCAGAACTGCCCGTGCCGGCCGCGGACGCCGTGAGGAGGCCCGCCTCTTTCAAATCGGCAATCAGTGGCTCGGGACAGAAGCAAACAGCAGCGTCATCTACTCTTATTGGTATGACGCCAAAACTCGAAGAACTCGCCGCAAGACAACTGGATTCGGACGTGAACAACTAGATGAGGCGAAGCAGTGGCTGGCGGCGAGCGTCATGTCCGATGTCCCGGACAACCCGCTCCACCCCGATAACGTCACGCTGGCCGCCGTGCGGAAGTTCTATTTCGCCTACCACATCAACGCGACGGTCAGCGGCCGGGACGTCGTGAGGGATAAGGCTGGGCCAAAGAGGGCGTTCGCCCTCCTCACCGTCTTTCTGTGGAAACGGCTGAAGGATGACCGGGAGGAAGGGGCGCCCCGCGTCGGCCACTTTACCCTCGCCTATCAGCACGGCTTCATGCGTTGGTGCCGGGATGAGCGCAGCCTGTCCTGCAAAACGATCTCCACCTACCTCTCCTACATCAAGGCCGGATTCCGATTTGCAGCCACACCACGCCTGATTACCGACAGGCTCGGACGTACACGGGAAGCGAAGATTCTGACCGACCCGCCATACGTCGTCGACAGCGAGGAAGCCGTATCGAAGGAAACCGGCCTCCCGCGGTCCAAGCCGCGGGAGTGGATACCGACCGACGCGGAACTGGCTGCCACCCTGAGCGCGTTGCGCAGCGACGACCCCATTCGCAACGACAGCCTGGAAGCAACCTTCCGATACGCGATCTGCGCGCTGAATACGATTGCGCGCCCCGAGGCGATCACGGAACTGTCAGTGGCCTCTCAGGTCCGGATGGATGCCGGCATCATTGAATTGAACCAGCGAGATCGGCTTCAGACCAAAAAGGTCCGCCCGACGATCCGTCTGACCCACAATCTCCAGGCATGGCTACTGCATTGGAACCTGGACCGACCGATCACGAGCTACGGTCGCACGGTCTCCAAGATCGACAACCGGACATTGAAAGCAGCCGCGAAGCGCGCGAAGGTTGAAGAATGGCGCCGCTTCACCCGGTACACCTTCCGGCATTACATGGCGACGCGAATCAGGCGCGTCCCTGGCGTATCGGTAAGTCGTGAGGAGCGCGCGTCATGGATGGGGCACACGGACCCGGAGCACCGGACCACCGAGCAGTGGTACGAGAGCATGGATGCCGACTACCTTGAAAACGTCCGGGCGGCCATTGATTCGGTGATGCTGGCTCTCGACGCCCTCGCCTCTGTGTCGCTGACGGCACCGGGCGCGGTCGCGGGCACGCGGCTATCAGTTGTACAGACGGCCAGACCGCCACATGAGGCTGGAGCTAAAACGGAGGGTCGGGGATGACCAGAAACCACTTGGTATACATGGCGGACGGCTGGGTTGCCGGGGGCGCTCTGAGCCCGGAAACTGGCCCTTTCGCCCAATCGGCGCCCAAGAACGTTGCGTTGCGTCCCAGAATACAGGCTCGCCCACTTGGCTACGCCCCATCAGCCGCCAGGGCGGGCAGCATAAAACAGCCCAGTGAAACGAATGGTCGGAGCGGGGAGATTCGAACTCCCGACCCCTTGCTCCCGAAGCAA
>ENA-UOUJ01000390-UOUJ01000390.1-activated-sludge-metagenome-genome-assembly--contig:-NODE-390-length-31894-cov-9.417947_pt1 | contig 31894 bp, 29 predicted proteins | sample MGYA00249839_ERZ747224 | MGnify/ENA primary metagenome ERZ747224 (study PRJEB28782, sample SAMN03220277) | activated sludge metagenome | biome: wastewater; feature: sewage sludge; material... | reverse complement strand
GGCTCTCACAGCGCAGACATCAGCGGCCGCATCCTCAAACGGATGCGGCCGCTGCCGTTTCGGCATCCAAACAGCCCTTTCTGAACGGATAGCCGCGTCGGCCTCATCGTCTCGCCTGCCCTATAGTCCGACGCAGGATCAAATGCGATCCAACCGATGCGACAAGCCTTGGGCCTGGAAGATGAGCAGTTTTAGGAGCTCACGAAAATTGGAGAGAGCAAGTAAAATCATAGAAAAATAAAATATTAACCACGATATATCGGCGATATTCCACAGCAATCCTTAGAATAAGGATTTAGAAACGTCGTTCAATTCAAGTATATTCTTTGAGAAACCGGAAAATTATCAAATTTCTGTAGTGTCGTTAACGAGTTAGATACGATTGCCCATCTAGAGATTCATGGCTTTTACATCGCATTAATACATCTGCGCTAGATTGGCGTCAGTTCCGGCGCGGGACGGAAGATCCACGCCCCGAGCTATTGGCAGACTTTTTAAGTCACACAAGGGAGTTACCAGTCATGACGAACCTCTTCTCGCGCTTCGTGAAGGACGAGTCCGGCGCCACCGCAATCGAATACGGCCTGATCGCCGCCATCGTCGGCGTCGGCATTATCACGGCTCTCGGCACGCTCGAGGGCGGTCTGTCGGGGATCTTCAGCGGCATCGGCACCCGTTTGACCACGGAAGCCGGCAACCTCTAATCGGCTGAAGCAGGTTCCACGGGAACCGCATCGACCGGCTAAACACGGAGCCACCTGGAGCCAGCCTCCCGGTGGCTCTCAGCATGAAATGACCCGAAACTCCTGGCTCAGCCCGAGATTTCGGCGTCGCGTCGAGCGCCTCTTCTGGAAGCCGACATCGAATTGTCAGCGACCGGAAAGAAACGCAGGCTTAACGTCCCGCGGGTTACATAGTCGATGCCCGTCCAGATCGGGCAAGAGCTTCGATGGCGTGACTTATGTTCGATCTATTCAAAAACTTCCTGCACGATGACCGTGGCACGACCGCGGTCGAGTACGCCTTGATCGGCGTCGTCGTCGGCGTGGGCATCATCGCCGCGCTCCGCGCGACGAGCACGTCCCTGGACCTGCTCCTCCAGAATGTTGCGGCGGCCATCAACGAAAGTAACCTTTGAGCCGCCAGCCGCCGGCCATCCGCTCTCATAGGAGCCGCATCATGTTCGAGTATTCGCTCCTTCTCGTCTTCCCGGCCATCATGGCCTTCGCAGGCGCGACAGACCTGCTGACCATGAGGATCCCGAACCGCATCTCGGTCGCGCTCGTGGCCGCGTTCTTCCTGCTCGCCCCGCTGATGGGGCTTCCCCTCTCCATCATCATGATGCATGTCGCAGCCGGTGTCCTGGTTCTGGCGGCCGCGTTCGTGCTCTTTGCCGTCGGGGGCTTCGGCGGCGGAGACGCCAAACTGCTCGCGGCAGGCGCGTTGTGGATCGGCCTCGACGGCCTCCTGCTTTATCTTATCGGTGTGACGATGTTCGGCGGCCTGCTGGCGCTGGCCATCCTGCTCTTCCGGAAAGCGCCCGTGGACGCTTATCCCATCCCCGCATGGGCCTATCGGCTTCACCTGCCGAAATCCGGCATCCCCTATGGCATCGCCATCGCCGCGAGCGCCCTTTATGTGTATCCCAAAACCCCTTGGTTCAGCGCATTCTTGGCCTGAACGTCCCATCGATGAACGCCGATTAACTTGGCATTGACGTTTGTCCCGCAATCTTCGGCGTAACGCTCGAAGGTTTGGCCATATGGCCGCATGGGAAAACGCACGCGATGAAAAGGCCACAGCTCATTGGGGTGACCGTAGCGGCCACTGCCGGTCTTCTGGCATTTTTCATGGTCAGCGCCATGGTCAACAAGCCGCCGGTCGAAAAGACGGTCGAAGTCAAGGTCGAGAGCAACGACGTCCTCGTTGCCCGCACGGACATCGGGCTTGGCCAAATCACGAACGACAGCCTGTTCCGCTGGCAATCCTGGCCGAAGGAAACAATCACCGCAGGCTTCATCACGCGCGAAGACCGGCCTGACGCCATGACCCAGCTCTCGGGCTCGATTGCACGCGCCCCGATCATGGCGGGCGAGCCGATCACCGAGCAGAAGCTCGTCCGCGCCGGCCAGGGCGGCGTGCTCGCGGCCATTCTGCCGGCAGGCATGCGTGCCATCTCCACCCGCATCAAGGAAGAAACCGCGGTGGGCAATCTCATCCTGCCCAACGACCGGGTGGACGTGATCCTGATCCGCCGTGTGCGCGGGCGCTCGGGAGGCGAGGATTACGTCAGCGATCTTCTGTTCGGCAACGTCCGCGTTCTCGCCATCGGCCAGCAGATCGAGACTAAGGAAGGCCGCAAGACCGCGGACGGAAGCGCCGCGACGGCAACCCTGGAATTGACGGCACGTCAAGCGGAACTGCTGGCGCTTGCCAACTCCATGGGCGAGATCTCGCTCACGCTGCGTTCGATTGCAGATCTCGATCTCGAAGCCGGCCCCACGGCGGGCACGGATCCCAGCACGCGTGAAAGCACCGCCGTCCGCGTGCTGCGTTACGGAACCCCATCACGCGCGTACGGCGTGAACTGAGTAAACAGCGTGCCCTTGAGTAAAACGCCAGTTTCCAGTCCGCGAGAAAGCCGGTTGAACGATGCGAAAGATGAAGTTTTTTTGTGCCCTCGCACTGTGCGCGCTGACGACCGCAGCATGGAGCACGGCGCCCGAAGCTGGTCCTGAGCCGACCGCGGGTCCCTCGGTGCTGCGCATCAGCGACGACGGCATGCTGCCCCAGAGCCGCTCGGTCTCCCTCGGCGCCGGAAAATCTCTGCTGGTGGAATTCGATTTCGAATTGCGCGACGTGCTTGTCTCCGACCCGCAGGGCGTCGACGCCGTCGTTCAAACGTCCAACCGCGTGTTCCTGATCGCCAAGCGTCCGGGGCAGACGAATGCCTTTTTCTTCGACGCGGCAGGCCATCAGGTCCTGACCCTCGACATCTCGGTCGGCGCCGACTCGAGCGGGCTCGAAAACCTGCTCGCGCGTCTTATTCCGGGCTCGAACATCCGCGTGGAGCTTGCGGGCCGGTCGCTCGTTCTGACGGGCACCGTCCGCGCGCCTGCCGATTCCCACATGGCGACCAACCTCGCGAAAGCATTCGTAGCCTCCGAAGGCGCCGGCCTCATGAGCTCGGCGCCGGGCGCCGCCGCACTTGGTCCGGCAGGCTCGGCCACCGGCGCGAACGCTCAGTCCGGCAGCGGATCGAGCAACGGCGAAGCAAAGCCGGTCATCAATCTGCTGTCCGTCGAGGCCGAAGAGCAGGTGATGCTGCGCGTCGTGGTGGCCGAAGTGCAGCGCACGCTCTTGAAGCAGTTCGGCGTCAACCTGGGCGCCGCCATCAACTCGGGCAACTTCTCCACCGCAATCCTGACCGAGAACGCGCTCCCGCTCACGGCGGCGGCAGGTCTCGGCGGCATCCCCGTGCCCGGCCTCGGCACGACACCCTTCGACGCAGCGACAGGCGCCGTCGGCTGTGCGACGGCGGGCGTGCTCTGCAATTGGAACACCGGCCCGGCAGCCGGCACCTTCGGCAACAGCGGCGTCAGCGGCGGCTGGTCCAACGGAAATTCCCAGGTCTCCCACACGCTGCGCGCGCTCGAGCGCGACGGTCTTCTCAGAACGCTTGCCGAGCCGAACCTCACGGCCGTGTCGGGCGAGTCCGCGAAGTTCCTCGCAGGCGGTGAATTCCCGGTCCTCATCCCGGCCGCCATCGGCCAGCCGCCCTCCGTGGAATACAAGCCCTACGGCATCGGCATCTCGTTTACGCCGGTGGTGCTGTCCGAAGGACGCATCAGCCTCAAGATCGAGAGCGAGGTGAGCGAGCTTACGAGTGCCGGCTCGATTCAGATTCAGAACATCTCGATGCCCGCGCTCAAGACGCGCAAGGCGAACTCGACCGTCGAATTGCCGTCGGGCGGCGCTCTGGCGCTCGCCGGCCTGATCTCGGACTCGACCCGCCAGAACATCGACGGCTTCCCGGGGCTCAAGGATCTTCCCGTGCTCGGCACGCTGTTCCGCAGCCGAGACTTCGTGAAAGAGGAAACCGAGCTGGTCGTGATCGTGACGCCTTACCTCGTGAGGCCGGTCTCGCCGCGTCAGCTCGCCAAGCCCATCGACGGCCTCGCCGAAGCGAGCGATCGCAAGGCGAACTTCATGGGCCACCTGAACCGCATCTATGGCGCGCCCGATACCGCCGCTCCGGTCGGCGACCTCAAGGGCGACTACGGGTTCATCATCGAATAACGGCCGACGCTGGAGACGCATGTGATGCAACAGACACGTCAATCGCCGCGAGCAGGCCGCTTCGGAGCGCACCGCGCGACGCTCGCGTGCGCCATGCTCGCGCTCTTCGCAACCGGCGCCGCAGGATGCCGCCACGACGTCGGCGCCCCTCAGGTCGCCGGCTGGTCGCTGGTCGACCCCGCTCAGCGCCACCCCATCGTCGTCTCGCAGCAGCCGCAGACCATCGAGGTCAACATCGCCCCTCAGGCGCGCCGCCTTTCTCCGCGGCAACGCGCAGACGTGCTCGACTTCGTGCACCGGGCGCGAGCGAGCGACGCGGGCAACAGCCGTCTCGTCATCCAGGCTCCGAGCGGGGGCGACAATGAGATCGCCGCGATGAGCGCTGTGGGCGAGATCCGCCAGATGGTGGGCGACAACGGCTTCGCGGAATCGTCCATCGCCGTCGAAGCCTACCAGGGCGGCCGCTTCAACGCGCCCGTGCGCCTCTCCTACCTCACCTATGTCGCCGAGGCGCCCACGTGCGGCTATTGGCCGACCAACGTCGCCGAGCAGCGTGACAACGCCAACTATTGGAACTTCGGTTGCGCAAACCAGCGCAACCTCGCCGTCATGGTCGCGAACCCCGCCGACCTTATCGGCCCGCGCACGGAGGGCGAGCGCTACGGCGATCGTCGCGACGTGACCTTCGACAAATACGTCCGCGGCGAACACTCGGGCGCCCAACGGCCGACCGATCCACGAGACCGAACCGACGTCTCCGGCGACGCAGAGTAAGTGGTCATGACACAGCACGCATACGGTTCATCGCGCCCAGATCCCCAGGATCCGCTCGCGCCGCTCGAAGGAGCACCCGACGCGCCCGCAGCCGCGTTGAGCGACCGTGCGCGTCCCTTGCCGCGTATTTCGATCCAGGCGTTCTGCGAAACGCCGGAGCTCGCCGAAGTGCTGCAGGCTGCCTCCGAGGATCGCCGCCTCAGCAAGACGCACCTCACGATCCAGATGGGCGGCGCGGCCGCGGCCGTGGCCCACTATCAGGAAAGCCCGACGCCGAACCTGATCATCCTGGAATCGCAGCGGTCCCATGCCGCCCTGGTCGAGGATCTGGACGAGCTCGCGCAGAGCTGCGACCCGGGCACCAAGGTCGTGATCGTCGGACAGACCAACGACGTGATGCTCTACCGGGACCTGATGCGCCGCGGCGTGTCCGAATATCTCGTGATGCCCGTCCAGCCGTTCGAGCTGATGGAGTGTCTGTCGGGACTTTACAACAACCCCGCCACCGATCCCGTCGGTCAGGTCTTCGCCTTCATGGGCGCAAAGGGCGGCGTGGGCTCGTCGACCATTTGCCACAACGTGGCCTGGACGCTGTCGGAAGCGCTCGAAACCGACATCGTCATCAGCGACATGGACCTGGCATTCGGCACCGCCGGCCTCGACTTCAACCAGGATCCCGTGCAGGGCATCGGCGACGCGCTCCAGAACCCGGATCGTCTCGACGAGGTGTTGCTCGATCGCCTTCTGACGACCTGCTCGAAGCACCTTTCGATCTTCGCAGCGCCCGTCGTTCTCGACCGCGAGTACGAGCTGACGCCCGACGACTGCCAGACGGTGATCGACGTCGTGCGCCAGAACGTGCCGTTCGTATCCGTGGACTTGCCGCACATCTGGACGCCCTGGACGAGGCAGCTCCTGCTGCAGGCCGACGAGATCGTCATCACGGCCGCTCCCGATCTCGCCAATCTCCGCAATGCGAAGAACATCATCGACCACTTGAAGCAGGCCCGTAAGAACGACGCCGCACCGCGCCTCGTTCTCAACATGGCCAACATGCAGAAGCGGCCGGAAATCACCGTCAAGGAATTCGAGAGCGCCCTCGGCATCGACACGCTCGCGGTCATCGACTTCGATTGCGAAAACTTTGGACAGGCCGCCAACAACGGCCAGATGGTCGAAGAATACAACGCAAAGGCGAAGGCGGTACAGAGCTTCCGCGACATCGCCATGACGCTCGCTCATCGCAAAGACGTCAAAGTCGAGAAGAAATCGGCGCTCGCGCCTCTCCTCGAAAAACTCAAGCTCATGCGCTGAGGATTAAGCAATGTTCGGCCGGCGTACGAATGATCCTGGATTTCAGCGGCGGCTCCCGGCGGAGCCTTCTGCGCCAACCTCTGTTGCGCCGGCCCAGCCGGCGGCTGTGAAGGCTGCGCCGCCGGCTCCCGCCATCCCCACGCGCGCCGAGCCACAGGAGCAGCAGCGGCCCCATTCCGAGGAATACTACGACGTCAAGACCACGGTCTTCAACGCGCTCATCGACACCATCGACCTGACGCAGCTTGCCAAGCTCGATGCGGCGGCCGCGCGCGAGGAAATCCGGGACATCGTCTCGGAGATCATCCAGGTCAAGAACGTCGTGATGTCGATCGCCGAGCAGGAGGAGCTGCTCGAGGACATCTGCAACGACGTGCTTGGATACGGCCCCCTCGAGCCGTTGCTCGCCCGCGACGACATCGCGGACATCATGGTCAACGGCGCCTCGACGACCTTCATCGAGGTCGGCGGCAAGTCGCAAAAGACCAACGTCCGCTTTGCCGACAACCAGCAGCTCATGAACATCTGCCAGCGCATCGTGAGCCAGGTCGGCCGCCGCGTGGATGAATCGAGCCCGATCTGCGACGCGCGCCTCCCCGATGGCTCGCGCGTCAACGTCATCGCGCCGCCGCTCGCCATCGACGGGCCGGCCCTCACCATTCGTAAGTTCAAGAAGGACCGCCTCACCCTCGAGCAGCTCATGAAGTTCGGCGCCATCACGCCGGACGCGAAGACCGTCCTCGAGGTGATCGGCCGCGTGCGCTGTAACGTGCTGATCTCCGGCGGCACCGGCTCGGGCAAGACGACGCTTCTGAACTGCCTCACCGGCTGCATCGATCACGACGAGCGCATCATCACCTGCGAGGACTCGGCCGAGCTTCAGCTCCAGCAGCCGCACGTCGTCCGCCTCGAAACGCGCCCGCCCAATCTGGAAGGCGAAGGCGAGATCACCATGCGCGATCTCGTCAAGAACTGCCTGCGCATGCGGCCGGAGCGGATCATCGTCGGCGAGGTTCGCGGCCCGGAGGCGTTCGATCTCCTCCAGGCCATGAACACCGGCCATGACGGCTCGATGGGCACGCTCCACTCCAACAGCCCGCGCGAAGCCCTGAGCCGTCTCGAAAGCATGATCATGATGGGCGGCTTCACGCTGCCCATAAAAACCATTCGTGAAATGATCGTCGGCTCCATCGACGTCATCATCCAGGCCGCGCGTCTGCGCGACGGCTCGCGCAAGGTGACCCACATCACCGAGGTGACCGGCATGGAAGACGACGTCATCACGCTTCAGAACCTCATCGTCTACGAAATCACCGGCGAGGACGCCGCGGGCAAGCTCATCGGCCACCACCGCTCGACAGGCATCGCCCGCCCGGCGTTCTACGAGCGCGCGCGCTACTACAAGGAGGAAGGCCGCCTCACCGCCGCACTGGCGGCAGCCGAAATGCTCGACGAAAACGGTACGCCGATGGGAGAGCTCCTTGGTTGACGCCGGCCTCATGCCTCTGATGACCGCACTGCTCGCGGCGATCGCCATCGCCGCGACGGTCTATGCCGTCATGTACCCGCTGATCTCCGGCGAAAGGATCAAGGAGAAGCGCGTCGCGACCGTAACGGAATCGCACACTAAGAAGCTGTCCTCGCGCTCGGCCGCCGACATAGCGGCAAGCCGCAAGAAACAGATCGCGGAAAGCTTGAAGGACATCGAGAACCGGCAGAAGGCGAAAGAAAAGGTCTCGCTGAAACTGAAGCTCGAACGGGCCGGGCTCGAAATCGAACCGCGCACCTATTGGATCGCGAGCGTCGCCTCGGCATTCGTCACTGCGCTTCTTCTGCGCAACATGGTGCCATCGACGATGGCGGGCGTCACTCCGATGGTGACGGTCGCAGCCTTTTTCGTCGGCGGCTTCGGCGTACCGCGCTTCGTCCTCGCGAAACTCACCGAGCGCCGGCAGAAAAAATTTGTCGCCGAGCTTGCCAACTCCATCGACGTGATCGTCCGCGGCATCAAGTCAGGCCTCCCTCTCAACGATTGTCTCGGCGTCATCGCGCGGGAAAGCGCGGAACCCCTGGCCGGCGAATTCAAGGAAGTGATCGAGCAGCAGCGCCTCGGCGTGCCTCTGTTCGAGGCCCTGGATCGCATGACCAAGCGCATGCCCGTGCCGGAGGTCAAATTCCTCGCCATCGTCATCGCGATTCAGCAGCAATCGGGCGGCAACCTCGCGGAAGCTCTCTCCAACCTGTCCGGCGTGCTGCGCGACCGCTTCAAGATGACCATGAAGGTCAAGGCGCTCGCCGCCGAAGCGAAAGCCTCGGCCATGATCCTGGCTGCACTCCCGCCGGGCGTGATGTTCATGGTCAACAGCTCCTCGCCCGAATACATCGCCCCGCTCTTTTCCACGCGAACCGGCCACCTTTTCATCTTGGTTGGCCTTTTCTGGATGGGGGTAGGCGTCATGATCATGCGAAAGATGATCAACTTCAAGTTCTAGACTGATGGCTCGCGCTTCGGCTCCCTTTAGCCCGACGCGGGAACCATAGGTCTCATCAAAGAGCCGGAGCGTCCGATCCGAGCCATATGTCGGAAGACGCTTAAGCGCCGAAGGAACGGGCCGATCCATGCATGAGCTTGTCAATACGCTGACCTCGCCGCAGTTCCTGGCAACGATGCTTGCGGCCATCGCGGTCTTCGCGACGATCCTCGCCGTTGTCATGCCCATGATCGCACGCGACCAGATGAACCAGCGCATGCGCGTCATGGCCATCGAGCGCGACAAGCTCCGTTCCCAGCGCATCAACGAGCTCGCAAAGGATCGCGGCGGCGTAAAGCTGCGCCAGGCGCCGAAAGGTTTCATGCAGCAGATCGTCGACCGCCTCGATCTGCGCTCTCAGTTCGACAACCCGGAGCTTCGCAACAAGCTCAAGATGGCAGGCTTGCGCGGGCAGGCGCCGCTCGTCGCCTACATGTTCTTCCGCGCGGCGGCCCCGCCCCTCGCGTTCCTCGTCGCGCTCTTCTATCTGTTCGTCCTGACCGATATGGAACAGAGCGCGTCGATGAAGATGATGTATGCGGTTCTGGCCGCTGCGGCCGGGTATTATTTACCCAACATCTTCATCGAGAACCTCGCGCAGAAGCGCCAGCAGGCCATCAAGATCGCGTTTCCGGAAGCGCTCGACATGCTCCTCATCTGCGTGCAGTCGGGCATGTCGGTCGAGGCGTCCTTCGGCAAGGTCGCCAAGGAAATCGCCGTCCAAAGCATCGAGCTGGGCGAGGAGCTGTCGTTGACCGCAGCCGAGCTGTCCTATCTTCCCGATCGCCGCATGGCGTTCGAGAACCTCGCCGCGCGCACCGCCCTCCCGAGCGTCAAATCGGTCACGACGGCGCTCATTCAGGCCGAGCGGTACGGCACGCCCGTCAGCCAGGCGTTGCGTGTGATGGCCAAGGAAAACCGTGACATCCGCATGTCGGAAGCGGAAAAGAAGGCCGCAGCGCTTCCGCCCAAGCTGACCGTGCCGATGATTCTGTTCTTCCTTCCGGTGCTCTTCCTGGTCATCCTTGGCCCTGCGGCCATCAGCTTTTGGAAAATGCCCTAGACCATGATCGCTTCAGGCCCTATCAGCCTGAAGTGTGAATCATCGGTCTCACCAAAGAGATAGAGCGTGGTCCCGACTCAACCAAAAATGATCACGCTCTAGAATTCGCGCGGCAGGAACGACGGCGGCGCAACTCGCCCTCGGCGGCGACGTCTGAACCATCCGGATCAGAGCCGAGCGGCCTGCGCACCATCACCGCGCGGAACAACCTGCAGGTTCTGCCTTCGGGCGAAAGCTGGCTTTTTTTGAGAAGGCTTAGCGAATGGCAAAAAGCCTTCCCGCACTCTTCATGAGGAGCACGGAAAGGCTCGGATGCGTTGCAGCTCGTAAGCCGGTTGTCTACTCGGCGGTGAACAGTGCCGTGGCGCGCGGCCCGCCGGCCTGGCCTCCCAAGCCGGATTCCATCGTGCTGGGCCGAAGCGCCGAAGGCCCGCGCTTCTGCTGGGCGATCGTCGTTGCGGCAGGCGCGGGAGACTGTGCCACGGCCGGAGCCCACGAGGCTTCGGCGGGCATCGAAGGCGCCATGGGCTGAGGATCGCGGCGCACCATCTTCTGAAGGAGTGCGGTGTTCGCCTTGGCGTCTGCCGGCTGGAGATCGGACGAAGCGATCTGCGTGGCCTCGTCGTACTTGCCCTGCAGGCCGAGCACCAGCGCCAGGTTCTGCCGCACCCGCGCGTCACCCCCGTCGCTCTTCGCCTGACGCAGAAGCCTCTCGCCCTGCTCCGCATCGCCCGCCATGGTGTGCGCCAGGGCGAGGTTGTTCAGGACCGAGGGATGATTGGGCTGAAGCGCCCGCGCCCGCTCGTAGAACGTGATGGCCTCGCGATAGCTTCCTTCCTTCGCGAGAGCCGTGCCGCGCGCAAGGATGACACGCCAATCCGGATTGGCCGGATCGTCGGCCACAGCCAGCACCTTCTTGGCGACGCTGATCTGATCGAGATCGAGCGCGAGCCGCCCGTAGTCACGCGCCAGCCGCCGATCCTGCCCGTGAACGATGGACGCCTGCTGAAGGACCGCCAGCGCCTCGCGCTTCTGTCCCGTGGCCGTCAGGTTCTGCGCATACGCCAGCGCCGCATCGAGATTGCGCGGATCTTTGGAGTGTTGCTCGCCCCAATACTCCGTGGCCTTGCGAGGATCGCTGGGCTGAGCCGCGGCCGCCTGCTGCTGCGAAGCCTCGGGCGCGAGCGATGCGAACAATCCGCTGTCGTCGCCACCTCCCATCTGGGCACACGCGCCCAGCATGAGGCTCGTGGCCATCGCGGCGAGCACGCCACGCGCTCGGGCCGGCTTCGCCATCCGAAGGGGCACGTCGCGGTCGGCCATCGGGAATCTCCACTGCTCGTCGGTCACGGGACGCAGGGACAGCCTGACCGGCGTCCCCCTTTGCGTCACTTTCCGATACAGCGGTCAATAAAGCCTTAACCGATCGGCAAGCCCCCGTTAACCCGCGCTCTCCGCGTATTCCGCGCGCTCGGCCTCTGCACCGCGCTCCCATGCCTTCATGGCCGGCAGAGCGAAAAGCGCGTCGATGTAGGCCGCGGCCGTGCCATCGTCCCCGAACGGCGCGAGATCCTTCACGTAGGTGCGGAAGCGCGACGCGATGGGCGCGTACATCGCGTCTGCCACCGAAAAGCGCGAGAACAGGAACGGGCCTTCGGCCCCGAAGCGCTGCCGGCAATCCTTCCACAGAGCGACGATACGGCGGATATCGGCCTCGACCGCTTCGTCATGGGTGTCGCGAAGATCCTGTGAGAGAAATTTCATCGGGCAATGCTCGCGCAGCGCCTGGAAGCCCGAATGCATTTCAGCACTGACGGAGCGCGCGATCGCGCGCGCCGCGCGGTCCGATGGCCAGAGCCCGGCGTCCGGGTGCTGCTCGGCGATATACTCGAGAATGGCAAGACTATCCCAGATCATGAGATCGCCGGCCCACAGCACCGGCACTTTTCCGGCCGGCGAATGCGAAAGGATCAGCTCTTTCTTGTTCGGTGCGCGCAGGTTGATTCGAACCTCGTCGAAATCGAGATTCGCCTGTTTCATCGCGAGCCAAGGCCTCAAGCTCCAGCTCGACCAGTGCTTGCTCCCGATGACCAGACGATAGTTTTCGCCCACCATGCCGAACCGTCCTCTCCCGATTGTGTTTCGTGGCTCGGTGAGGATAATGCCCGATCATCGAAGCGCCGTCCAAGCGGCCAAACTTCGCGAGCCTCAGAAGAAACTCCATGACCGAAACACCCTTTCCGGCCCGCACGCACGCCCCCGCCGACGTGCTGGCCCCGCATGACACGGCCGACGCCAGCACGCCGATCTGGCTCGTCTCCGACGCCTGCCCGATTTCGGCCATTCCCGATCTCGACGACGCGGCCCGCTGCTGGCTCGAGGAGACCCGCTTCTCGGCTGCGGCGAGAAAGCAGGCCGTCATTCCCGGCGCCGACGGCAAACCCGCGGGCGTGGTGATCGGGCTCGGAAATGGAACCGCGGGCGATCCCTCGGGTCCCTCGGAACTCCTGATCGGCCAACTCGCGGCGAGCCTGCCCGCTGGCCTTTATCACCTGGCGAGCGAGACGCCCAACGCAACCCTGGCGGCCGTCGCCTGGGGCCTCGGCGCCTATCGCTTCCGCCGCTACAAGAGCGCGCCGGGCGATGCGCCGCCGCGCCTCAAACTCCCCGCAGGCGTCGATTACCAGTCCGTCCTGAGTCAAGTCAGCGCCGTATGGAACGGACGCGACCTGATCAACACGCCAGCCTCCGATCTCGGCCCCGAGGAGCTGGAGGCCGCCGCAACCCTCGTCGCCCGCGATCACGGTGCGAGCATCTCGACCATCGTCGGCGACGATCTCCTCGATCAGGGCTACCGCATGATCCACGCCGTCGGCCGCGCCAACCCGCGCGCGCCGCGTCTGATCGACGTGCGCTGGCAAAAACCTGGCGGGCGCGCGGACGCACCAAGCATCACGCTCGTCGGCAAAGGCATCACGTTCGACACCGGCGGCCTCGACATCAAACCCGCCTCCGGCATGCTCCTCATGAAAAAGGACATGGGCGGCGCGGCAGCAGCTCTCACCCTTGCCGAAATGATCATGAGCCTCGGCCTCGACGTGCGTCTGCGCCTCTTGATCGCCACCGCCGAGAACAGCATCGCGGGCGACGCCTTCCGTCCCGGCGACATCCTGAAGAGCCGCGCGGGCCATACCGTCGAGATCGGCAACACCGATGCCGAAGGCCGCCTCGTGCTCGCGGATGCTCTTTCGCTGGCCGACGAGGAAGCCCCCGACACGCTCCTCGTGTTCGCGACCTTGACGGGCGCGGCCCGCGTCGCCCTCGGCCCCGATCTGCCGGCCTTTTTCACCAACGACGAGGCCTTTGCGGCAACGCTCGTCGCGGAGGCCGAAGCGGTGGGCGATCCGGTATGGCGGCTCCCGCTCTGGCCGGGCTACGATCGCCACCTCGACAGCGACATTGCCGATCTCCGCAACGTGAGCGACGGGCCCTTCGCCGGCGCCGTCACCGCGGCCCTGTTCCTGAAGCGCTTCGTCTCCAACGCGCGCCGCTTCGCGCACTTCGATCTCTACGGCTGGAGACCGGCCGCGCGGCCGCTCGGCCCCAAGGGCGGCGAACCACAGACGGCACGCGCCATCCTCGCGCTCCTCACCAAGGAGTTGATCGCATGACGGACCCGAAGGCGGACGGCACCGGACGCGAGCAAAACGAGCAGCCCCAGCAGCCGGACACCCCGAGCGCGACGGCGGCAACGCCTCCGCCCGTTCCGGCGCCGTCACCCGCCCCCGAGGCGGAGAGCGAGAGCGCACTTGCATCGCCGAAGCTCGATCCGCGCCGCCATGCCGTGCGGGCCGATCTAGCGGCCGTGGCATTGAGGGGCCAGGTCGTCTCGCCGCGCTATTCGGCAGGCGTCGTCCGCCAGGTCACGCGCGCCACCATCCCGCTCCGCCGCGCACCCAGCCCGACAGCCGGTCTCGATACGGAAGCGCTCTTCGGCGAGCGCCTCACCGTCTATGACGAGAACAACGGCTGGGCCTGGGTGCAACTCGCACGCGACCGCTACGTCGGCTACGTCCCGTCCTCCGCGCTGACCACGCAGGTCACCGTGCCGACCCACCGCGTCAAGGCGCTCGGCACGTTCGTCTATCCCGAGCCGGACATCAAAAAGCCGCCCACGCTGCATCTTCCGCTCAACGCGGACGTCCGCGTCGCGGAGTGGGAGGAGCGCTTCTGCCGGCTGGAGCAGGGCGGCTTCGTCGTCACGCGCCATCTCGTCGAGCGCGAACGCGTCGAGCGCGATTTCGTGGACGTCGCTGAGCGCTTCATCGGCACGCCCTATCTCTGGGGCGGACGCACGCGGATCGGCATCGATTGCTCGGGCCTCGTGCAGATCGCGCTCGAAGCCGCGGGCCAGTCATGCCCGCGCGACAGCGACATGCAGATGGCCGAGCTCGGCCAGGAGATCCCCATTCCCGACGATCTCGAAGGGCTTCAGCGCGGCGATCTGATCTTCTGGAAAGGGCACGTCGGCATCATGGCCGATGGCGTGATGCTCGTGCACGCCAACGCCCATCACATGGCCGTCGTCATCGAAACGCTGCCCGAAGCCGCCGAGCGCATCCTGCGTCAGGCGTCGACACCCCTCGCCGCCATCCGCCGCCTCTCGCCGCAGACGGCAAGCTGATCGGCGGCGGAGCCGGATCGTCAGGTCTCTAGACCATGATCGCTTCAGGCCCTATCAGCCTGAAGCGTGACTCATCGGTCTCACCAAAGAGATAGAGCGTGATCCCGATTCAATCGAAAATGATCACGCTCTAGATCCGCCGGTAGGGCAGGAAATGACGATCGCGCGCGAAGGCATCGCCGTCGGGCAGGATCGGTCCGCCGCGCCAAACGCGGCCCTGGCCCAGCGACACGATCGTTTCGATGCCCAGGGGCTGGCCCGTTGCCCGGCTCGCCCAATGCCGCTGCAGCACGTGCCCATCCGTGATCCGCTCGATCAGCGGCAAAAGATGGTCGAACTGATCGAGCACGCAGTCCTCGTACGTTTTGCCCGCGATGGTGAGGTCGAAGAGCCCGCTCTCCCGCAACATCACGGAAACGGAGCAGGCGCCGCCCGCCCGCGGCTTGAGGCTGAAGCACCAGGTTCCGCCGCCCTCGCTTTCCCAGATGTGCGCAACGTCCGCAATTGTCGGCATCCAGTAGCGGAGCTGCGCCAGCGTGGCCTGAAGCGAGGAGGGAACGCCTCCCCCGCTGCCCGCCTCCGCGGTGATCGCGGACGCGGACCAAGGAAGCCGCATAAAGCGGGCAACGACATCCCGAATACGCTGCATACTGAACGGCCTGGAAAAATCAAACGAGACAGAGAGAAGCTAACCGGCGATCGCCGCGCGATGCGCAACCTTGAGGTCGAAGGCGGCGGCGAGCAACGCTTTGGTATAGTCGTCCTTGGGCGAAGTGAAGACGTCTTCGGCCGGGCCCTCTTCCACGGCCTTTCCGTTGCGCATCACGATGACGTAATTGCAGAGCGCGCGCACCACCTTGAGATCGTGGCTGATGAAGACATAGGCGAGGTCGCGCTTGGCTTGCAGCTCGCGGAGCAGATCCACGATCTGCGCCTGAACGCTCATGTCGAGCGCGCTCGTCGGCTCGTCGAGAACGATGAAGCGCGGCTCCAGCGCCATGGCGCGCGCAATCGCGATCCGCTGCCGCTGCCCGCCCGAGAACTCGTGCGGATAGCGGTCGAGCGCGCTGGCGTCGAGGCCGACCTCTTCGAGCGCCTTCGTCGCCTGGACGCGCCGTTGCGTTTCATTCCATTCGGGCTTCTGGATCAGAAGCCCTTCCTCGATGATGCCGAAGATCGAGAGCCGGGGCGACAGAGATCCGTAAGGGTCCTGGAACACGACCTGCATCTCGCGCCGGAGCGGACGCATCTCCTTGGGCGACAATCCGTCGATTCGCCGCCCCATGTAGACGATAGGGCCTCGCGACGAGATGAGCCGCAGGATGGCAAGCCCCAGGGTCGTCTTGCCGGAGCCCGATTCGCCCACGACGCCGAGCGTCTGCCCCGCGCGGATCTTCACCGACAGCCCGTCCACCGCCTTCACATGATCGACGGTCTTGCGCATCAGGCCACGCTTGATCGGAAACCAAACGCGGAGGTCGTCCGTCTCGGCGATCACGGGCGCGCCCTCGTCGAAGCGGGGCGGCTCGCCCTTGGGCTCGGCCGCGAGCAGGTGGCGCGTATAAGGATGCTTCGGATCGGTGAAGAGCGCTTCCGTCTGCTGCTCCTCCACGATCTCGCCCTTCTGCATCACGTAGACCCGCTCCGCCATGCGCCGCACGATGCCGAGATCGTGGGTGATCAGCAGCATCGCCATGCCCATCTCGCGCTGAAGGTCGCGCAGAAGCTCCAGGATCTGCGCCTGGATCGTGACGTCGAGCGCCGTCGTCGGCTCGTCGGCAATCAAAAGGTCCGGCTCGTTGGCGAGCGCCATGGCGATCATCACGCGCTGGCGCTGGCCGCCCGAAAGCTGATGCGGATAGGCGCCGAGCCGCTTCTCGGGCTCGGGGATCCCCACTTTCGTCAGCAGCTCGATCACCCGCGCACGCGTCGCGCTCGCGTTCATGCGCCGGTGAAGCTGCAGGATCTCCCCCACCTGCCGCTCGATCGGATGCAGCGGGTTGAGCGACGTCATCGGCTCCTGAAAGATCATCGAGATCCTGTCACCCCGGATGCGCTTGAGGTCGCCTTCCTTCGCGTGCAGCAGGTCACGGCCCTCGAAGAAGATCTCGCCCGTCGGATGCGACGCCGCCGGATAGGGCAACAGCTTGAGAATGGAGAGCGCCGACACGGACTTGCCGCTGCCGGATTCCCCCACGAGCGCGACCGTCTCACCGCGGTTGATGCGGAACGAGACGCCCTTCACCGCCGTCGTCGTCTCGCCGCTCGAACGAAACGCCACCGACAGGTTCTTGACGTTGATGAGCACCTCTTTGGCCATGCGAAGCGCTCCTCAGGCGAACGTCTTGCGGGGATCGAGCGCATCGCGCACACCCTCGAAGATGAAGATCAGAAGCGACAGCATGATCGCGATGGAGAAGAATGCGGAAAGCCCCAGCCACGGCGCGTTGAGATCGCTCTTGCCTTGCAGCAACAGCTCGCCGAGCGAGGGAGATCCCGGCGGCAGACCGAGACCGAGGAAGTCGAGCGCCGTCAGCGTCGTGATGGAGCCCGAGAGCTGGAACGGAAGGAACGTCAGCGTCGCAACCGTCGCGTTCGGAAGCAGGTGCTTCCACATGATCGTCGTATCCGAGAGACCGAGAGCGCGGGCCGCCCGCACATACTCGAAGTTCCTCGCGCGCAGATATTCCGCGCGCACCACACCCACGAGGCTCGTCCATTGGAACGCGAGCAGCACGAACAAGAGCGTCCAGAACCCTGGCACCAGCACGGCCGCGATGATGATCAGCACGTAAAGCGTCGGGATGTTCCCCCAGATCTCGAGGAACCGCTGCATGATGAGATCGATCCAGCCGCCGTAGAAGCCCTGCACGGCGCCCGCCGCGACGCCGATGACGCTCGCCATGATCGTGAGAATGAGCCCGAACAGCACCGAGATACGGAACCCGTAGATCACGCGCGCGAGCACGTCGCGTCCCTGGTTGTCGAGACCGAGCCAGTTCCAGTTGCCGATCGCGAGATAGCGCGCCATCTGGTCGGGCGGCGCATCGCACAGCGGCGCAACCGCCGCCCATTGCGGCGGCGCCGGATAGCCGAGCCCGCCCTGGTATTTCGTATCGCCGCGCTGCACGAAGCAGTTGCCTTCGGCGTCGGCCCGGTTCGGATAGTCCTTGTTGATGGTGTCGTACCGATAGCGGATCGGCGGCCACAGCATCCAGCCGTTGCTCTCGATCTCCTCGATGATCATCGGATCGCGATAATCGGTGACGGCGAGGAAGCCGCCGAACTTCGACTCCGGATAATCCACCAGCACCGGGAACAGCGTCTCGCCGTTGTAGCGGGCGACCAGCGGCCGGTCGTTGGCGATCACCTCGGCAAACAGCGTGAGCACGAACAGGATGAGAAAGATCACGAGGCTCCAGTAGCCCCGCCGGTTCGCCTTGAAGTTTGCCCAGCGCCGCTGGTTGATCGGCGACAGGTCGAAGCGCGGCCGGAACCGCGAAAAGAAGTTCGGCCGCACCGGGTCGACAGCCTCTTTCTCCAGGATCGGATCGTCGCGTTTCGCATCCACGGGGCTAGACCTCCCGGCTGTCGAAGTCGATCCGGGGATCGACGAGCGTATAGACGAAGTCTGTGACGACGTTCACGACGAGCCCCAAGAGCGCAAAGATGTAGAGGGTGGCGAACACGACCGCGTAATCGCGCTTGATGGCGGATTCGAAACCCAGGAGCCCGAGCCCGTCGAGGGAGAACACCGTCTCGATCAGAAGCGACCCGGTGAAGAACGCACTGATGAATGCGCCCGGGAAGCCCGCGATGATGATCAGCATGGCATTGCGGAAAATATGCCCGTAGAGCACCTCGCGCTCGCCGAGCCCCTTGGAGCGGGCGGTGATCACGTACTGCTTGCGGATCTCGTCCAGGAAGCTGTTCTTGGTGAGGAACGTCATCGTCGTGAACGATCCGAGCGCCATGGCGATGATCGGCAGCGTCAGGTGCCAGAAATAATCGACGATCTTGCCGAACAGCGAAAGCTCGTCCCAGTTGTCGGAGAAGAGGCCGCGCGAGGGAAAGATCTGCAGGAACGACGAACCGGCGAACAGGATCAAGAGCAGCACCGCGACGAGGAAGCCCGGCACCGCATACCCGATCACGAGCGCCGTGCTGGTCCAGGTGTCGAACCGCTCGCCGTCCCGCACCGCTTTACGAATACCGAGCGGGATCGAGATGAAATAGGTGATGAGCGTGATCCAGATGCCGAGCGAGATCGAAACCGGCAGCTTCTCCTTGATCAGCTCGATCACCGACACGTCGCGGAAATAGCTGCGGCCGAAATCGAACGTCAGGTAGTTCTTCATCATCAGGAAGAAACGTTCGTGCGCCGGCTTGTCGAAGCCGAACTGCCGTTCGAGCTCCAGGATGAACTCGGGATCGAGACCCTGCGCACCGCGATAGCGCGACGTGACGCTATCACCGCCGCCGCCCATCTGCGATTGCCCGCCGAGCGTATCGCCGCCGCCACCCCCGCCGATGCGGTCGGTGATCGAGGTATCGGTGCCGGAGAGCTTTGCGATCATCTGCTCGACCGGCCCACCGGGCGCGAACTGGATGATGGCGAAGCTGATCAGCATGATGCCGAGCATCGTCGGCACGATCAGCAGCACGCGCTTGAGGAGATAAGAAGCCATCGTTCGATCACATCCCCTTACCCTGGCGCCGTCCGCCCTCGGGCAGCGCCGCTCAGGCCTGCCTCTGGCAAACCGCTAGCGCCGTCCCGCGGCCTTGGCCTTCTCGCCGTCGAACCACCACGTCTCGAGCGCACCGCGCGCATACTTGGGCTTCACTTCGGGCCAGCCGAACTTGTCCCAGAACGCGATCGAGTGCGATCCCTTGTACCACTGCGGGATCCAGTAATGCCCCGCACGCAGCACCCGGTCCGCCGCCCGCGTCGCCGCGACGAGGTCTTCGCGCGACTGCGCTTTGACGACGCGGTCGATCAGGTCGTCGAGCACGGGATCCGCAATGCCGGCGAGATTGTAGCTTCCGCTCATGGCCGCGGCCTCCGAACCCCAATAGTTCTTGAGCTCGATGCCAGGGGTCAGCCGAAGCGAATAGCGCTGCGTCGTGATGTCGAAATCGAAATCCTTGAGGCGGCGCTGATACTGCGCGGGATCGACGCGCCGCATGGTGGCATCCACGCCGATCAACTGCAGGTTCTTGATGAACGGCGCGATGATGCGCTCGAAGTTCACCTCGAACAGCAGGAACTCGATCGAAAGCTTCTCGCCCTTCGCGTTGCGGAGCCCGTCGCGCGTCTGCTCCCAGCCCGCTTCTGCCAGCAGCCTCGCCGCGCGCCTCAGATTGTCCCGGTTGTTTCCGCTGCCGTCGGAGACGGGCGGCGAGACCGGCTCGCCGAAAACGGTTTCCGGCAAGCGGTCGCGATAGGGTTCGAGCAGCTTGAGCTCGTCGGCCGTGGGCAAACCCTCGGCCTTCATATCTGAGTTTTCGAAGAAGCTCGCCGTGCGCGTATAGAGGCCGAAGAAAAGGTTGCGGTTGCTCCATTCGTAGTCGAACGCATAGCCCAGCGCCTCACGCACGCGGATGTCGCGGAACTTGTCTCGGCGCGTGTTGATGAAAAAGCCCTGCGCTCCGGAGGGCCGCGCGTCGTTCAGCGTCTGGCGGAGAATGCGCCCTTCCCGCACGGCGGCGACGTCATAGCTCGTCGCCCAGTCGCGCGCGGTGAACTCCTCGCGGAAGTCGAAATTGCCGGAAAGCAGGTTCTCGAGCTCGAGCGTGCGGTCGCGGAAATACTCGTAGCGCACTTCGTCGAAATTGTTCCGGCCGCGGTTGACGGGCAGATCCTTGGCCCAGTAGTCGTCGCGCCGCGTATAGGCGACATACGTGCCCGCACGGAAGTTCCCGATCTTGTACGACCCCGATCCGAGCGGCGGCTTCAGTGTCGTCTGGTCGAACTCGTTTTCGGTGTAGTAGGCCTTGGAGAGAATGGGCAGCGTCGCGACGTTGATCGGAAGATCGCGAGTCAGCGTGCCCTTGAACGTGTAGCGCACGGTATGCGCATCCAGCGCCTCGGCCTTTTCCACGTCGCGGATCTGGCCCGAAATCGCCGGATGCCCTTTGGCCTTGATTGTGTCGAAGGAGAAGACGACGTCCTCGGCCGTCAGCGAAGATCCGTCCGCGAACTTGGCTTCCGGCCGGAGCTTGAACGTCACCGACATGCCGTCGTCGGCGAGATCGGCCGTTTCCGCAACCAGTCCATAGACCGCATCCGGCTCGTCCATGGCCCGCGCCATGAGGCTGTCGAACAGAAGCTCCAGCCCCTGCGCAGCGTCGCCCCTCAGGATGAAGGGATTGAAGCTGTCGAACGTGGTGAGACCGCCCGAGCCGATCTGCGAAACGCGTCCGCCTTTGGGAGCGTCCGGGTTCACGTAGTCGAAATGCGTGAAGTCGGCCGGGTATTTGAGATCGCCGAAGATCGACAGCCCGTGCCGCGGCTCGGCGGCAGCCGGGCCGGCAAGCGCGATGGCAAGCCCCAGCATTGAGAGAAGCGCAAAGGCACGCGTCGCTCTGCGCGCCATCGCCGGACGCATCATGTCGGCTTCACGTGTCCGCAGGCTCATCCGCTCAGTTCCTGCGTGCGGCCTGAAGGGCCTTGAGCTTGTCTTGGTCGACCCACCAGACCTGCGTCAGCGCCGAGGTCTGAGACGGCAGCTTGTCGGGGCGGCCGAACATGTCCCACGTCGCAATCCACTCGTTGGGATTGTACCAGTGAGGCACCACGTAGTGCCCCCACAACAGCACGCGGTCCAGCGCCCGCGTCGCGGCCACCAGCTCGTCGCGGTCCTTGGCGAACACCAGCGTTTCGATGATGGAATCGATCACCGGGTCCTTGATGCCGATGGTGTTGCGGCTGCCGTCATGGTCTGCCGCCGCCGAGCCCCAGAAATCGCGCTGCTCGTTGCCGGGCGAGATGGACTGCGGGAACACGTCGATGATGATGTCGTAGTCGCGGCTCATCTCGCGCCGCTCGTATTGCGCCGGATCGACGACGCGTGTCGTTGCCCGGATACCGATCTTGGCGAGATTGGCGCGATAGTGCGCGATGTGCCGCTCGAACGAATCCGACCCGATCAGGAACTCGGCGGTGAACGGCTCGCCCTGGGTGTTGCGCAAAACCTGTTCCGTGCGCTTCGAACCGAGACCGACCGTTTGCATCGCCCTGCAGAAGAAGCCGCAGTCGGGGTCGTCGACCTCCTCCGTGCGGATCTCCCATCCCGCGTCCTTCAAGAGGGCCATCGCCTTCGCGAGATTGTCGCGCGCATCCTCACGCGTCGCGAACGTCGGGTTCTTCCACTCGGTGGTAAACACCTCCGGCGGCAGATCCTTCTCGTGCGCCTTGAGGATTTCGAGTTCGCGTCCTTCCGGCAAGCCCTTCGCCGCCAGCTCGGAATTGTCGAAATAGCTGTGTACGCGGCTATATTGGCCGAACAGCAAACTGCGGTTCAGATCCTCGAAATCGAACGCCAGGTTGAACGCCTGCCGCACGCGCCGGTCCTGAAATTTCGGCCGGCGGATGTTGAATGCGAACCCCTGCATCCGGGCCACGCCTTCGGTCGGGATCACTTCTTTTTTGACGAGGCCTTTCTTGAGCGCGTCGAAGTTGAACTGCGTCGCCCACGCGCTCGCGGTGTTCTCGCGCCAGAAGTCCGCGCGCCCGCTCTTGAAGTCCTCGAACGCCGCCACCCGATCGCGGAAGTATTGGAAGCGCAGCTCGCCGAAATTCCACTGTCCGATCGCGACCGGAAGATCCTTCGCCCAGTAATCCTCGACGCGCTCGAACACGATGCGGTTGCCCGTGTCGAATTCCTTGATGCGGTACGGACCCGAGCCCAGGGGCACTTCGAGCGTGCTCTTTGCAAGGTCGCGCGGCTCGCCGTTGCGCGTCTTGCCTTCCCAGAAATGCTTGGGCAGCACGGCAAGCTGGCCTAGAATCTGCGGCAGCTCCCGGTTCCCGGTCTGATCGAAGGTGAACGTCACCTCGTGCGGCCCGGTCTTCTCGCCTTTCACGACGTTCGCGTAATAGCGGCTGTACATCGGGTTCGCCGCCTTGATGGCCTCGAGCGAGAAGATCACGTCTTCCGGCTTGATCGGCTCCCCGTCGTGGAAGCGCGCCTCGGGCCGAAGCCCGAATGTGACGGAGCTGAAGTCGTCCGGAAACGACACCCATTCCGCCACGAGGCCGTATTCGGTCGACGGTTCGTCCGGGCTGCCGGCCATCAGCGTGTTGTAGATCATGCCTACGCCGCCCGCAGGTACGCCGCGGATGGAGAACGGATTGAGGGAGTCGAACGTGCCCTGCGTCGCAAAGCGGACCACGCCGCCCTTTGGCGCGTTCGGATTGACCCAGTCGAAATGTTTGAAATCCGCACCGAACCTCGGCGCGCCCACGAGCGACAGGGCATGGTGACGGACCTGTGCCGGCGGCGCGGGCGGCTCAGCGACCGCCTCTGCTCCTGGAGCCTCCACACCTTGCCCAAAGGCAACGGAGCCGGTGGCGAAAGCCACGAAGAGAAGTGAGAAAAGGGAGGTCGCGGGTCGCTGCACCATATATGCCGTCATCCATTCCGTTCCGTCGAAAGCCGGGCGAACACGGAAGTTTGGCACGTGCCGCCACACAGGTCGACGGCCCCGAAAAAATCAGGGCCGGACCAGGGGAAAATCAGTTCCTAGCACGCCTTCTCACGGGATACGGATTAAACATCGGCAAGATAGGGACGGCGCCCCGCGCCGCTCCTCGCGCAGCGATCTTAGGGCGCAGGCGCAGCCGGCGCTTCCGGTGCCGCAGCCGGAGCATCTTCCGCAGGTGCAGCCGGAGATTCCGCAGCCGCCGCAGGAGCCGGCAGAGGCTCCGGGCTGTCCGCGAGCGACCGCAGGTAAGCAATCATGTCGGCCAGCGTGGCATTGTCCGCAATGCCATTGAACACCATCCGGGTGCCCGGCAGATAGGCGCGCGGAGCATGAAGGAACCCGGCAAGCGCTTCATAGCTCCATTCGCCGCCCTTGCTCTTGATGGCGTCGGAATATCCGCCAAAGTCGCCGACGCTGCCAAGCGCACGGCCAAGCACGCCATAGAGATTGGGGCCGGCCTTGCTGGCGGCACCCTTTTCAGCCGAATGGCAGGCCGCACACGCCCGGAAGGCCGCTTTGCCGTCGTCGGGGCTTGCGTCGCCCACGAGTGCGATCACGTCCGCCGGATCGAACGCCTTCGGCCCGGCCGCCGGCTCCCCGCCGTCCGCAGGGGCCGCGCCATCGGGCTGAGGAAGCTGATAGCCGCCGGTCACCGGTCCGTGATGGCTCAACTCGTTGATCAGCGTCTTGGGCACGAAGATCAGAAGCAACGCCAGCAGCACACCGCCTGCAATCTTGTTCAGCTCGAAGGAATCCATCATCTCTTTCTTCCTGCCCGAGGGGCACGCTTCGCCCCGGATATCTAAGCCGAGACATGCGGCAGCCCCGGAGCGCTGCCAGTTTCCCCTCCCGGTCCGAAGGCAGGCGTCCCGCTCCTGCCCCAGACGGACTGTCGGTTCACATCGAACCGAACCCGATCAGCAGACCGCATCTAAAGGGCCTGCACCACGCCTTGCAACCCTTGGTGCTGCCAGTCTACAGCTCATGCCGCCGCAGGGGCTCGGGCCATCGCCGAACCCTCGCGGCACGCGGGCCGCACCCGACAGCGCGGATCGGCCCAGCATAGGTCATCGACACCCTGCTTCCATGGGGCCAAGTGTCCAAATCGGGGAGCCTGGAGGCCGAAACGCGACGGAGAGCCCACGATGACGAGAGCCCTGATCATCATACCCGCCCGTATGGCCTCGACGCGCCTGCCGGATAAGCCCCTGGCCGACATCGAAGGCGAGCCGATGATCGTTCACGTCTGGCGGAAGGCTCATGACGCCGCCATGGGGCGCGTGATCGTGGCCGCCGACTCCGACGAAATCGTGAACGCCGTTCGCGCCGCCGGCGGCGAGGCCCTCATCACCCGGGCCGACCACGTGTCCGGCTCGGACCGCGTCTTCGAGGCCCTGAGCCGCGTCGATCCGGAATCGGAGGCGGACATCGTCGTCAATCTGCAGGGGGATCTCCCGACCATCGATCCGGCCCTCATCCGTGAATGCGCCTCCGTCCTCGACATCAAGGGACCGGACATCGCGACGCTCGCAGCCGAGATCACCGACCCCGACGAGCGCACGAACCCGAACGTGGTGAAGATCGTCGGCACCCCCCTCCCCGAGAAGAACCGGCTCCGCGCGCTCTACTTCACCCGCGCAACGGCACCACACGGTGACGGGCCGCTCTTCCACCACATCGGCCTCTACGCCTACCGGCGCACCGCCATCGAGCGGTTCGTTGCTCTGCCGCCCTCCTATCTCGAAACGCGGGAGCGCCTGGAACAGCTCCGTGCGTTGGAGGATGGCATGCGCATCGACGTGGCCATCGTTGACACTGTTCCCCTCGGTGTTGATACTCCCGAGGACCTCGAACGGGCACGCAAGCTCGTCGGGGAGGCGAAGCGGGCTTGACCATCGTGCATTGCGACAATCCGCAGAAAGATTTTACGTTCGCGCGGCCGTTTCGATTTTGATGGCGGGCGCGACCCTGCGCGTGCCCGCACGATCCTCCCCTCCTCTGCTTCCCTTTCCGCGCCCTAGCCCGAGTCCTCACCATGCCACAATCCGCCGACGCTACGCCCGCCCGCATCGCCTATCAGGGTGAGCCGGGCGCCAATTCTCACCTCGCTTGCACTGAGGCATTCCCCAATCTCGAAGCCGTGCCCTATCCGACCTTCGAGGATGCGCTGGCCGCGGTGAAGTCGGGCGACGTGCGCTTCGCGATGATCCCGATCGAGAACTCGGTGGCCGGCCGCGTCGCCGACATCCACCACCTCCTTCCCGGCGCCGACCTCTACATCGTGGGCGAGCACTTCCTGCGCGTCCGTCACCAGCTTCTGGGCATCAAGGGGGCGTCGCTCGCCACCATCAAAAAGGTGCTGAGCCACACGCAGGCGCTCGGCCAGTGTCGCAAGGCGCTGCGCACGCTTGGCCTTACACCCGTCCCCGAAGCGGACACCGCGGGCTCGGCCCGCCTCGTCGCGGAGCAGGCCGACCCGACGCTCGCCGCCATCGCCTCGCGCCTCGCGGCCGAGATCTACGGGCTCGACGTGCTGAGCGCCGACATCGAGGACGAAGCCCACAACACGACCCGCTTCCTCGTGCTGGCGAAAGACCCCGACGATGCCGAGCCCGACGACGGCCGCGTCGTCACCACGTTCCTGTTCCGCGTCCGCAACGTCCCGGCTGCGCTTTACAAGGCGCTCGGCGGTTTCGCCACCAACGGCGTCAACATGACGAAGCTCGAAAGTTATCAGCTCGAAGGCACGTTCAACGCGACCATGTTCTACGCCGACATCGAAGGCCACCCGCGAGACCGCTCCGTCCAGCTCGCGCTCGAAGAGCTGTCGTTCTTCTCAACGGAGGTTCGTCTGCTCGGCACATATCTCGCGAGCCCGTACCGGATCGAGGCGGCCGAAGCCGCAGCCCCTCCGGTCACCCCGGGCGTCAGCGTCCGCTGACCCGACGCCGAGAGATTGCCATGAGACTGGCCAATAAGACCGCCATCGTGACCGGAGCCGCCTCTGGCTTCGGCCGCGGCATCGCGGAGGCGTTTGCAACCGAGGGCGCAAACGTCGTCGTCGCGGACATCGATGCGGCACGCGCCGCGGAGGTCGCGGCCGCTATCGGGCGCGGCGCCATCGCAGTCATGGCCGACGTTGCGAAAAAGGACGACGTGGCCCGCCTCGTGGAAACCACGGTGCGCGCTTTCGGCGGCCTCGATATCGTCGTCAACAACGCCGGCGTGACCCACCGCAATCAATCTTTGATGACGGTGACGGAGGACGAGTTCGACCGCATCTACGCGGTCAACGTGAAATCGATCTACCTCATGACGCTGGCCACCGTTCCCGAGCTCGAAAAGCGCGGCGGCGGCTCGATCATCAACACCGCCTCGACCGCGGGCCTGAGGCCGCGCCCTGGCCTCACCTGGTACAACGGCTCGAAAGGCGCGGTGATCACGCTGACGAAGTCGATGGCAGCCGAGCTCGCGCCGAGGAACATCCGCGTCAACGCCATCAACCCCGTGATCGGCGAGACGGGCCTTCTCGAAGAGTTCATGGGCACCGCCGACACGGCAGAGAACCGCGCGCGCTTCGTGTCCGGCATCCCGCTCGGACGCATGTCGAAACCCTCCGACATCGCCAACGCAGCGCTGTTCCTTGCCGACCCGGCCTCGCATTTCATCACCGGCATCGCCATCGAGGTCGATGGCGGACGGTGCATCTGAGGCATCCTCAAATGCTCAGCGCATCGCCGCGGATCTGATAGAGCGACAGCGCCGTCGCAACGGCGAGATTGAGGCTGTCGAGCTTCCCCGCCATCGGGATTTTGACGAGCCGCGAGCACGCGCGCGTCAGGCTGTCCGACAGTCCCGGCCCCTCGCTCCCCATGAGCAGCAGCACGGGATCTTTGTAAGCCGCGTGCCGGAAATCGTCGCGCGCATCGAGATGCAGCCCCACGACATCGCCCGGCCATGACGCACGCCACGCGAGAAACTCCTCGCGCGAAACTTTCGCGAGCGGCATGTCGAACACCGATCCCATCGTCGCGCGCACCGCTTCGCGCGAATAGGGATCGCAGGTGTTGCCGATCAGGATGATCCCCTTGGCGCCGACGGCGTCCGCCGTGCGGATGATGGTGCCGAGATTTCCGGGATCGCGGATCTCCTCGAGCGCGAGCCAGGTGTCCGCACGCGCGGGCCGCTCCGGCAGCTCCACCCACCGCTGCTGAAATACGCCGATCATGGACTGCGGATTGTCCTTCGAGGACAGCTTCGACAGCACGGCTTGTGAAACTTCGAGCACGTCGGCGCCCGCTTCGAGCGCCCATGCAATCAAGAGGCGCGCAACGAGGCTCGACGCCGACCCGGCCTGATAGACGATCGTCTGCGGCACGAACTCGGCGCTCCGCGCCGTCTCCAGGATCGACGTGCCCTCTGCCACGAACAGCCCCGTCTCGCGCCGCTCCTTGCGCATGTCGAGCGCACGGATCGCCTTGATCCGATCGTTCGTAAGGCTCGTGATGACACGCGGCGCGCGGGCCTGCTGCGGACGAGGCGAAGGGGGAGGAGTCTGACGTGGGCGCGCCTTGCTCTTGCTCATGATGTCCACCGCACGAAGAGCGAGGTCGGAACCGCGGGCCGCTGGGGCTCGCCACGGACGGCCAGCGCAAGCTCGCCGGTGTCGAAGTGCCCGCCGCGCCCGCGGAGCACATCGGCCGTAAGCTGCTCGAAGGCCAGGGCAGACGCGCGGATGGCATAGACGGTGAGGATCAGCGCCGAACGGTCCGGCGCGAGCAGGGAAACGATCGTCTTCATGAGATCCGGCAGGCCCTGGAACAGGTCCCACACCTCGCCGCCGGGCCCGCGCCCGAACTTCGGCGGGTCGACGAGAATGACATGATACGTCCGCCCGCGCCGCGCTTCGCGCGCCACGAACTTGGCAGCGTCATCCAGGATCCAGCGGATCGGCGCATCGCCAAGAGCGGAGGCGGCTTGATTGTCCTTCGCCCACTGGATCGCGGCTTTCGAAGCGTCTACGTGGGTGACTTCCGCACCGGCCCGCGCGGCGAGGAGCGACGCCGCACCGGTGTAGGCGAAAAGGTTCAGCACGCGCGGCCGCTCGCCTTCCACACGCGCAATCTCCCCAAGCATCCACTCCCAGTGCGGAAGCTGCTCCGGAAAGAGCCCGAGGTGCCAGAGCCCGCGAAGACGGCACGTGAGCGTCACGTCGCGCACGGAAACGGGCCAGCTCTCCGGCACGCGCTTGTCGAGCCGCCACTTGCCCTTTTCCTCGTCGTCGCCGGACGCGGAGAAAACGCCATGCGCCGCGCCCCATGCCTCTGCGCCGAGCGAGCGCCGCCACAGCGCCTGCGGCTCGGGCCGGTCCACGACGATGCTGCCGAAGCGCTCGAGCTTTCGTCCCGCCCCGCTGTCGATCAGCGCGTAGCCCGCGGGGCCCTCGGTGCGAATAAGGCTGAGGCTTCCCGCACGCCCGGCGGCGACGGCGCCCACGCCCTCCGGACCTGCCGCCTCGCCGGCGCGCGCGATCGAGGGGGCTGCCCGCGTCCCGGACCCGTACCGAACCCCGCTCAAGGCCCTGCATCCCGTGTCGCGGCGATGATGTCGAGAATATCCTGGCCCGACGCGTCGAGCGGCAGCCGCATGAAGTCGGCTGAGCGCTTCAGAGCGTCGTCGAGCTGGCGATGGAACGCATCGCGGTCGATCTCGATCGTTCCGAACTGGCGCAGATGATCCGTGACGAACTGCGTATCGAGCATCGTAAATCCACCCGCGATGAGACGGCCGGCCAGATGCACCAGCGCGATTTTCGAGGCGTCTCTCGCGTAGGAGAACATGCTCTCGCCGAAGAACGCGCCACCCAGCGCCACGCCGTAAAGCCCGCCGACGAGGCGATCCCCATCCCACACCTCGACCGTGTGGCAATGGCCGAGCCGGAACAGATCCCGGTAAAGCCCCCGGATCCGGCCGTTGATCCAGGTCGAGCGCCGCCCGGCCCGCTCGGCCGCGCAACCCTCGATCACGCCCTCGTAGTCGGTATCGATGGTGACGCGCATCACGCCCGCGCGCACCGTCTTCGCGAGCCGGCGCGGCACGTGCACGTCCTCGAGCGGCAGAATGCCCCGATGCTGCGGCTCGATCCAATAGAGCGCCGGATCGTCCGCGCTTTCGGCCATGGGAAAGATTCCGCAGCTATAGGCCTTGAGCAGGACCTGCGGCGTAATCTCGATCATGATGTCGTCGCGTGACGCCATCAAAGCTCCCAGAAGAACCGCGAGCGCCGGCCCTTCCGGCGCACGCGAGTCTGATATTAGGACTTTCCGAGATATTTTTCGAGCCAGTGGATGTCGTAAGCCCCGTTCGCAATGTCGGGCTGGCGGATCAGCTCGTTAAACAGCGGGATGGTCGTCTCGATCCCGTCGATCACGAATTCGGAAAGCGCGCGCCTGAGCCGCATCAGGCATTCGTTACGGTTTTTGCCGTGCACGATCAGCTTGCCGATGAGGCTGTCGTAGAACGGCGGGATCCGGTAGCCCTGATACACGCCGCTGTCGACACGCACGCCAAGCCCGCCCGGCGGATGCCAATACGTGATCTGCCCCGGCGAGGGCCGGAACGTGCGCGGGTTCTCGGCATTGATCCGGCATTCGATGGCGTGCCCGGAGAACGTGATGTCCTCCTGCTTGAAACTGAGGTGCCCGCCCGAGGCCACACGAATCTGCTCGAGAACGAGATCGATGCCCGTGATCTGCTCCGTCACCGGATGCTCGACCTGAAGGCGCGTATTCATCTCGATGAAATAGAACTCGCCGTCCTCGTACAGGAACTCCACCGTGCCTGCGCCGCGATACTTGATCTCGCGCATCGCGTTGGCGACGACCTCGCCGATCCGCTGGCGCGCCTCGGCATTGAGCGCGGGCGAGGGGCTCTCTTCCAGGATCTTCTGGTGGCGTCGCTGCAGCGAGCAGTCGCGCTCGCCGAGATGCACCGCGTTGCCCTTGCCGTCGCCGAACACCTGGATTTCGATGTGCCGCGGCTTTTGCAGGTACTTCTCGATATAGACGGAATCGTTGCCGAACGCGGCCTTCGCCTCCGAGCGCGCCGTCGCGAGCGCAACGCCGAGATCGGCCGCGGTGTGCGCGACCTTCATGCCGCGCCCGCCGCCGCCGGCCGTCGCCTTGATCAGCACGGGAAAGCCCATCTCCTTGGCGATCTTCATCGCCTGGGCCTCGCTGCGCACCTCGCCGTCCGATCCCGGCACGACGGGAATGCCGAGCCTCTTGGCCGTTTCCTTGGCCTGGATCTTGTCGCCCATGATCCGGATGTGCTCGGACGTGGGCCCGATGAACGTGATCGAATGCTCTTCCAGGATCTCCGCGAAGCGGGCGTTCTCGGAGAGGAACCCGTAGCCGGGATGCACCGCGTCCGCGCCGGTGATCTCGCACGCGGCGAGCAGGCGGGGAATGTTGAGATAGCTGTCGGACGCCGGCGGCGAGCCGATGCAGACGCTCTCGTCGGCGAGGCGAACGTGCATGGCATCCGCATCCGCCGTCGAATGAACGGCGACGGTGGCGATGCCGAGCTCCTTGCACGCGCGCTGGATGCGCAGCGCGATCTCACCCCGGTTGGCAATCAGAACTTTGTCGAACATTCGTTTTTCTTGGGCCAAGGCCATCCGGGCCAGAGGGCGATTGACGGGACTGAGCCCTACGCCGCCGTGCCCGCCGCCAGGTTCCCCGTCTCCCTTATTCGATGATCACGAGCGGCTCGCCGAACTCCACGGGCTGCCCGTTCTCGAACAGGATGGCCGTGACGGAGCCCGCGCGGGGCGCGGGAATCTGGTTCATGGTCTTCATCGCCTCGATGATGAGAAGCGTGTCGCCCTGCTGCACGCGGCTGCCGACTTCGATGAAAGGCCCAGCCTTGGGATCGGGCGAGCGATAGGCGGTGCCGACCATCGGAGACTTGACGGCGCCCGGGTGCTTCGCCGGATCGTTGCCTGCGGGCGCCGCCGGAGCGGCTGTACCTGCGGGAAGCGGCGGCGCGACCGGGGCCTGGAACTGCGGCGCGGCCGGCGCGACGGCGGCCGCAACCGTGAGCGAGCGCGCAACCCGGATCTTGAGACCGCTCTTCTCGATCTCGATCTCCGAGAGCCCCGTGTCGTTCAAAAGCTCCGCCAGCTCGCGGATCAGCCGCTGCTCGCTGCTTGGTTTTTCGGCTTCGTCTTTCGCCGTCATGCGCGCTAGCCCCTTCCCTTTCGGCTTCTTATCGCTGTCTTTCGTTTTGTGTTTCGGTTTCACGAGATGCTCATGCCGTGAGGTTGGCCATGGCGTCGAGCGCAAGCTCGTAGCCCTGTGCGCCAAGCCCGCAAATCACGCCCTTGGCCGCGAGCGAAACGTAAGACCGATGCCGGAATTCCTCCCGGCGGAAAATATTCGAGAGATGCACCTCGATCACCGGCAGCTCGGCGGCGTTGAGCGCGTCGAGAATGCCGATCGAGGAATGCGTGAGCGAGCCGGC
>ENA-UOUJ01000389-UOUJ01000389.1-activated-sludge-metagenome-genome-assembly--contig:-NODE-389-length-31964-cov-10.156037_pt1 | contig 31964 bp, 30 predicted proteins | sample MGYA00249839_ERZ747224 | MGnify/ENA primary metagenome ERZ747224 (study PRJEB28782, sample SAMN03220277) | activated sludge metagenome | biome: wastewater; feature: sewage sludge; material... | reverse complement strand
TGGCCTGCACCCCGGCAGTGCGGCCGTAGAGTGGAACCGTCCCACCTTTGCCCCGTGGTCGGCCTCTACTTCCATATCCCTTTCTGCCACCGGGCGTGCACCTACTGCGATTTCCATTTCAGTACCTCGCTGCGCACCAAGGAACCGGTGCTGGCCGCCATGCGGAAGGAGCTGCGCGATCGCATGGGTGAACTGGCGGGCGCCCCGTTGGCCACCATCTATTTCGGCGGTGGCACGCCCAGCCTGCTTTCCCCGCAGGAACTTGGCCTGTTGTTGGACGATGCACGTTCCGTGGCCCGGGTGGAGCAGAATGCAGAGGTCACCGTGGAGGCCAACCCGGATGATGTGACCGCTGAAATCCTGCACGCTTGGCGCAGCATCGGCATTACGCGCGTCAGCCTCGGCATCCAAAGCTTCCGTGAAGAAAGGCTGCGGTGGATGAACCGCTCGCACAATGCAGCCCAGTCGCAACGCGCCATTGAGCTGGTGGCCAAAGCAGGATTGGACTCCTGGACCATCGACCTGATCTACGGCCTGCCCGGCATGAACATGGCCGAATGGGACGAGCAGCTCTCCATCGCCCTGCAACACGGCATGCCCCACCTCAGCGCCTACTGCCTCACGGTGGAAAAACGCACCGCCCTGCACAAGCAAGTGGCCACGGGGCGCGTTCGCCTTCCCGATGATGGCCAACAGGCCGCACAGTTCGAGCATCTGATGGCACGCATGGAAGGAGCCGGCCTGGTGCAGTATGAGATCAGCAACTTCGGGCGTGAAGGGCATTTTGCCAAGCACAACACCAGCTACTGGGAAGGCGTGCCCTACTTAGGCATCGGGCCGTCGGCGCATTCGTTCAACGGCAGGGAGCGCCGCTGGAACGTGGCCAACAACGTGCGCTACGCGGGTGGCGTGGAACAGGGAACCGTGTACTGGGAAGAAGAAACCCTGACGGAAAACCAGCGCATCAACGAACGCGTGCTCACCGGCCTGCGCACCATGTGGGGTGTGGAGCTGGCCGCGCTCGGCAATTGGTTCCACAAGACCAATGAAGCCGTGATCCAGCATTACCTTGCGCTGGATGAACTGGAAATGCGCGACGGACGATTGATCCTCACCCCGAAAGGGAGGAACTTCGCGGACCGCATCGCCTCGGACCTGTTCCTGCCCGCCGAATGATCGCCGAGATCACCCACCAAGGCCGTGTTTGGCGCATTGCGCTGGACAGGCCCATCGACCTCAGCATCCCGTTGGACCCGCAGGGAGGCCCGCGCGCCTGGTACGTGGGCCCGCCCGCCTTCACGCCCGTGGAGCATGGGGGCAAACCCTTTTCAGTGGCCGACGGGGCGGCGGTGAACTTCCGCGATGTGCGCTTCAACCCGCATGGCAATGGCACGCACACCGAGGGCGTGGGGCACATCGCTCGCCTAGTGCACCCGGTTGGCAGCAGTTTCCAGCACTATTGGTTCACTGCGCAGTTGGTAAGCGTACTGCCCGAGGAACGGCGCACACCCCAAGGTCCGGCACGGGTGATCACCATGGAACAGCTGCGCAGCACGGTGAATGACCGCCCGCCCGAGGCATTGGTGATCCGCACCTGGCCCAATGGTCCGGAAAAGCGCTCCAGAGACTGGAGCGACACCGACCCGCCCTTCGTGGAAGCGGGTGCCTGCGCGTGGCTGCGCAGCATCGGGGTGAAACACCTGCTGCTGGACCTGCCCAGCGTGGACCGCGAACGCGACGAGGGCAAACTGGCGGCGCACCACGCCTTCTGGGGCTATCCGCGCAGCACCGACCTCAGCCGCACCATCACCGAGATGATCTACGTGCCGGACGATGTACGCGACGGCGAATTCCTGCTGGAACTGCAGGTCCCGCATTTCATCAACGATGCCGCACCCAGCCGGCCCGTGTTGTACGCGCCCCTGCCATGAACATCGAACGCTTGCGCCAACTGTGCCTACGGAAGCCCGGCGCGACCGAGGAAACCCCGTTCGGCCCGGAAACGCTGGTGTTCAAAGTGGGGGGCAAGATCTTCGCCCTTGCGGACATCGACCTTTTCAACGGGGTGAACCTGAAGTGCGATCCGGAGCGCGCCGTGGAGCTGCGCGAGGAGCATGGCGGCATCACCCCGGGCTACCACATGAACAAGCGGCACTGGAACACGGTGTCCACCGATGGAAGCGTGAAGGACGTGCTGATCGAGGAGCTGCTGGCGCACAGCTATGCACTGGTGGTGGCCTCGTTGCCTAAGAAAGTGCAGGCCAGCCTGCAGCCTGAAGCCTGACCCCGCCAATCCTGAGGGAAATATCTTCGCCACATGAACGGTAAGCGCAACTTGGGCCAATTGCTGCTCGGCTACTTCTTCCGCGGGCTGCTGCTGATCGTGCCCGTGGCAGTGATCGGCCTGGTGGGCTTCGAGGTCTTTGCGTGGCTGGACCAGATCGTGCACGTGGACATCCCCGGCCTGGGGTTGGTGATCGTGCTGGCCAGCGTGGTGTTGATCGGTTGGTTGGGCTCCACCTTCCTGTACCAGCGGTTGGCGGAGATCGGCGACGACCTGCTGGGCCGCATCCCCTTCCTAAAAACCGTGTACGACGCGCTGAAGGACCTGATGGAGGGCTTGGTGGGCAGCAAGAAGAAATTCGACCGCCCGGTGCTGATCACCCCGTTGGACGGCTCGGGCCTCGGGCAGCTGGGCTTCCTGACGCAGGAAGACCTGGCCCACTTGGGGCTGGGTTCAGACCATGTGGCCGTGTATGTACCGTACAGCTTTGCATGGAGCGGCCGCCTGTTCATCGTGCCGGTGAAGTGCATCACCCCCATTGATGCCAAGGCCGCCGAGGTGATGAAGTTCATCCTCAGCGGCGGTGTAACCCGCATGGACGAGGAATGATGCACCTGAGGCGGCTCCCATTGCTGCTGCTGGCCGTTGCGGCCACCGGCCAACACGCTGCGGGCCAAAGCAACCCTGTGATGGGCGCCTTTCAGTACAGCAACGGCGTACATCCTTCGTTCGACGCCTTGCTGGAGGACGCCCCCGTGCGCGAGGTGGAGCGCTACTGGCTGAACGAACTGAAGGCGATCAGCATGAAGGTGACCACCCGCAAGGAGATCACCGGCCATACCGCGCGCATTCCCGCGGCTTCGCCGGACACCCTGCAGGTGCTCGTGGCCGTGGAACGGCCCAAGGGTTCACTGTACACCACGGCGCACATCGCATTCTTCACCACCGCCGGCTACGTGGGCCCCGACTCCCCGGAACGGGAGCTGAACGGATGCACTGAATGGGTGCGGCAGCGCACCGTGGCCCTGCGGCGGCAATTGGCCACGAATGCCGTGGACCGCGGCCGGCGCGAGCTGGACAACCTGAACCGCCAACTGGACATGCTGCGGCGCGAAGGCCAACGCGCGGAGAACAACTTGCGGCGAAGCCGGGAGCGCATCGAGCAGGCCGCCAGGGACAGCACCGAGGCCGTCCGGCAGCTGCAGGAATTGGCCACCGCACCCGATACCGCCGGCAAGGACAGCGTCGCCATGGCGATCCTCGCGAAGCAGCGCACCCGTGACATCCGCCGCTGGCAGGACCGGGCCAAGCGTGCCACAAGCACCCGCCAGGGATCGGAGAAAAGGGTGAGCGACCTGCAATGGGCCATCACGCGCAACCAAGCGGACCAAGTGGCCAAGGAAGCGGAAGTGGCACGGCAGGAAGCCGTGGTGAAGGAGCTGGAAGAGAAGTTGCAGGCCATCAACTGACGGCTTCCTTGGGATGAACACGGACACCGGCCAATTGACACGGCGCCATGCCGTGCTGCTGCTGCACCTCACCGTCTTCATCTGGGGCTGGACGGGCATTTTGGGGAAATGGATCGAGCAGAGCGCCGAGCACATCGTGTTGGTGCGCACGGTGATCGCCTGCGCGGGCCTGGTGCTGGTGGCCCGCTGGATGCGCGTCACGTTGTCACCCCGCACACCGGACCTTGGCCGCTACCTGCTGACGGGGCTCATTATCCTGGCCCACTGGACCACCTTCTACTTAGCCATCAAGCGGGGCAGCGCCTCGGTGGCCGTCACCTGCCTCAGTACCAGCACCTTCTTCACCGCCTTGATCACCCCCTACTGGACCAAGCAGCGCATCAGCCCGTTCGAGGTGGTGATGGGCCTGGTGATCATGGGGGCACTGCTGCTGATCTTCGGCTTGGAGACCCAGTACCGCGAAGGCATGGTACTGGGCACGGTCAGCGCCTTGCTCAGTGCGTGGTTCAATGTGGTGAACAGCCGCTTGGTGCAGCGGGGTGAGGCCGTGCGGATCTGCTTCTATGAACTGCTCACCGTGATCGCGGGCATGGGCCTTTGGCTGGCCTGGCAGGGAGACCTGCCCGCACCGCTGTGGAGCATGTCCGTCCACGACGTGGCAGGCTATCTGGTGCTGGGCCTGGTGTGCACCACCTTCGCCTTCACTGCGGGCATCCATGTGCTCAAGCGGTTGACGCCCTTCACGGTGATCCTCACGGTGAACCTCGAGCCTGTGTACACCATCCTGATCGCCTTGCTGCTGTGGCCCGATAGCGAACGCATGCACCTTGGCTCCTACGCCGGCTTTGCCCTGATCTTGATCTGCATCTCCCTGAACGGATGGCGGCAGCGCGCAATGGACACCCGGATGATCCGGCCAAAGCCCTTGGCGCAAGGTTGATCCGATCAACGGGCGCGTTGCCGATCGAAAGACCGGCCCCTTTTCATCGCCTTTTGCTTCCTGGCGGCCCCCCGTGGTCAGCAATGGGGACTGCATCCTGCCGGGCGTGCCCCATGAACAAGTCACTGCCCCAGTTCGACCGCTTCATCCCCTGGCCGGTAATCCACGTAATTCACGAAGAACTGGAGCATTTCGTCCGTGGTGCGCATGTGCTTGCCTGCCGGGGCGAGCGCGGTGCGGGGCGGGCTGAAGGGGTTGTTCGGGTTGGCCGCCGTGTTGTCCATCACCACTTCCACCTGGATCACGGAATTCCCCGGTATGTGCAACATGCGGGGAAAGGTGTAGGCGAACTGCCATCGGAAATCCCAATCGGGGATGCGGATCAACGGGATGGTATCGCCGCTTGGTGCAACCGCGTAGGCCAGGAACGATCTGCCCAACAGGTGCAGGTGCGGATTGATCGAGAGCACACTGATGTCCGAGGGTACCTGCATGCTCGTGCGGAAGGTCATCACCGTGTCCGGTGGTACCACTAATGCGGGCACCACCGGGCTGCTGCCCAAGGTGCCCAGGAAGAGCTCCTTCATGGGGCGTTCCGGGGGCACCCTGCCGAACCACAGGTTGAAGCGCGAACGGTCCACGGTATCGCGCATGCTGGGGCCGAAATGCAGGGTGTTGAGCAGGAAGGCCCCTTGGCGTGCAATCCGGTAGCCGCCAATGCCGGGCGGGTAGACCGGCGGCGAAAGACCGGGCAGGTAGTTCACCATGTTTGGCGTTAGCAGCGGCCAGGAGCCATCATCGTTCTGCAAGCCCAGTTCGGCATAGGCATCCAAGCTCTTGGTGCTGTCCGCATCAATGTAGGCGAAGCCTTTGCCTGGATCCTTCTTGGCGCCCGCCGCATAGGAGATCATGGCCGCGTTCATGTGGTGCGCGTAACGCCGGTTTCCCGGCACATATTCCACCGCCCGCAGGAAGGTGTCCCGCGATAGTTCAAAGGGTGCCTTGGTGATGATGAAGCGGTCCCGGTTGTCGCCCGGCAGAAAGAAGGGCTCGGGCAGCCACACCACGGCATCCGGCGGGCCCATACCGGGGGGCATGCCGCCCTGCGCCCACGCGGAAGGATCCAACCGGGCCAGGCCGGAGGTGTCACCGGCGGGTGCGCCCTGGTCCACCCACTTGGCGATGATGGCGATCTGCCGGGCGGTGAGCGTCCGCTCGCCAAGGAAGCGGCTGTAGGCGGTATCCGCCGGCCAGGGAGGCATCCAGCGGCCCACCACCATTTTGCGCACCGTCTTGGCTTTTCGCCGCACATCCTGGTAGCTGATCAGCGGAAAGGGCCCCACCTGCCCGGGGCGGTGGCAGCCTGTGCAATGCTTGCGGATGATGGGCGCCACATCGGCGAAGGTCACCGTGTCCGGCAGCCCCTGCACCATGGGGACATGGCCCGCGCCCGCATCGTGCTGCGGCACATCACCAGCGCAGCGGCACAATCCACAGGCAATGCCCATGATCGCCGCGAAGTATGCCATACCCCGTCTGAAGCGCATTACTCCCCACATTCCACGATACAGCCCACGGCAGCCACCTCCGGTTGTTCCTTTCCGTCGGCCAAGTAGCTGTCCAAGGCCTCGGCCAGGTATTGCTTGGTGGCCAACAATTTCTTACGCCCCTGCCGTACCGGCCGGTCATCCAATGCACCTCTGTACACCACTTCCCCTTCGGGGCCCACAATGAAGCATTCCGGTGTTACCCGGGCCTGCAATGCCAAGGAAAGTACGCAGGCGCTGTCCATGACCTGCGGAAAACCGAGGCCTGCGGCGCGGGAAAAACCTTCTGCGGCGGAGCGTTGCAGGAAGGGGCCGGGGTAGAAACCGACCACGGCCACTCCCTTTGCGGCAAAGTCATCGGCGATTCCTTGAAAGGCCTGGGTGTACAACTGCGTGATCGGGCAGTCCGGGTCCATGGTGATGAACACGGTGGCCTTCTGCCCCATCATGGCGCGCAGGCTGCGGTGTTCGCCTTGCAGGGTGACCCATGGCGTGTCTGCCACCGGGGCCACCGACGCCGCCGGAGACAGGCAGGCGGTCCAGCCGACCAGCACAAGCAAACCCACTGCGGCAAGGTGCAGGCGCATGGCACAAAGCTACGGGCACCGCTTACCTGCACGTGCAGCAGCCTTCCGCCCCGGCCGTGAAGGAGGCGGTTTACCGGTGGGCCATCGGACAGGCCAGGGCCACCACATGGGCATCAGGGTCCGCGAAATAGACCACCCGGTGCTCCCAATCCCGGTCGCTCGCCGGATCCACTTCCAGGGCGCCAGCCTCCCGTGCCCGCTGTGCCACAAGCGCAAGGTCGTCGACCAGCACATACAGTTCGCAGCGCGGCACCCCCTGCCCTTGTGCAGGATGAGGCAGGGGTCCGCTGATGATGCGTGCTATTCCCTGCTCGGGCATCAAGCCCAGCTTCACTCCGGGGCCCAATTGAAATTCGGTCATGCCGGGCACTTCAAGCGCCGGAGCCATGCCCAGCAGGTGCCGGTAGAATGCCGTGCTCCGGGCTTGATCGGCCACGTACAGGATGAACTGGACCTCAGTGGGCTTCATGACCTGCAAGGTACAGTTTCCTTCCGGGCCGGTTGTGCCATGTGCAGGGCCGTTGCCGCGTACTCCGCACGGGGTCGCATGCCCGTTTCCCGAAGGAACCGCGCATTCGCATGGATGGACACGGGCGGTGAACCAGTTTGCGTACAGGGCGTGAAGGCATGGTCCGGGTTAGGCGTTTTCCGTGTGCATCCATCGCCGGAACCGGGATGCCGTGCCGGAGGTGCGCAAGAAGCAATGGCTCTGCTGCCAAACGGGCACGGGCACGTCGATCTCCGGTCCGCGTGATGATCCTCACCAAGGCCCTTTCACTGCGCGCCCCATCTTTGTGGTGTTCAAAAACCATCCTGGATGAAACCGAACTTGGGCAATACGGACCGTGTGGTCCGCACGATCATGGCCTTGGCCATTGTGGTGCTGTACTTCACCGGGGCCCTTCCGGGCATTGTCGGGATCATCCTGCTGCTGTTCGCCATCATCTTCGTGGTGACGAGCTTCATCAGCTTCTGCCCGGTGTACACGCTCCTTGGCATCAGCACCAACAAAAAGAAAGAAGACCGGCAGGCATGAAGCGTACGTGGGTCCTTACCATGTTGGGCGTAGCGGTGGGCGCGGTGGCCGGGTGGGTTTACTGGCGCTACTGGGGCTGCACTAACGGTTGTGCCATCACCGGCAGCCCGGTGAACAGTTCGCTGTACGGCGCGTTCATGGGCGGCCTCCTGTTCAACTCGTTCAAGAAAGAGGAACCTGCGACCAAGCCGCAGACCCATGAAGCCCATGGCGGTTCCGCCGGGACTTCAAGAGACTAGCACCGCCCGCCTTGTTGGCCGTGCCGTCCTCACCCTGCGATCGGCACCGTGTGCACTTCCACCTCGCCCCGGCCCAGGGTTACCCTGCCGTCGGCGCGCAACTGCTGGAGCAGGCGTGTGATCACCTCCCGGGGTGAACCGAGTTCATCGGCGATCTGCTGGTGGGTAAGTTGCAGGACCCGCTCGCCCGAAGCCTGTGCACGCTTCAACAGGTAGTTCCACAGCTGTTCGTCCAACTTGTGGAACGCTACCACCTCAAACGCCTCGAGCAGTTCCTCATAGCGCTGGGCCTGCACCTCGTTCACGAATTTGCGCCATTCGGGGTACACCATCCATTCGTCCACATAGCGCACCGGGATCATCAGCAGTTCGGCATCCTCCTCCACCACGGCACGCACGTTGCTCACCCGTTTGGCCACGCAGCACGTTAAGGAGGTGGCGCAGGATTCGCCCGGCAGGATGTGGTAGAGGTAGCGCTCGCGCCCTTCGCCGTCCTGGGCAAGAATGCGCAGGCTGCCCTGCTTCACGATCGGTATCTGCGTGATGGGGTCGCCCACCTGCATCAGCACGGTGCCTGCAGGCACGTCCTTTCGTACCACCACGCCGTCATACGCCCGCTTCAGGGCTTGGTCCGTGAACATGGCGCGAAGGTAGCCCCGCAGCCCGGCCGCCGGGCCTCATTCACTGCCCTGCGAGAGGCGCGTACGCCGCCCGCCGGGTTTGCGTTCCGCTGCTCCGGCGCTCCCCTTGAGCTGCTTCAGCCAGGTGACTTCCTTTTCCTCCAGGTGGCGCCAATGTCCGCGCGGCAGGTCTTTCTTGGTCAGCCCGGCGAACATCACGCGGTCCAGCTTCACTACTTCGGCACCTAAGGCACTGAACATGCGCCTCACCACGCGGTTGCGGCCCATGTGGACCAACAGGCCCACCTCGCGCTTGGAATCGCCGACGAAGCTGGCCTCGTCGGCCTGTGCGGGCCCATCGTCCAGCATCACGCCTTCCACCAGCTTGTGCAGCTCCTCCACCGTGAGGGCGCGGTCCAGAGTGGCGTGGTAGAGCTTCTGTGCGCCATGCGACGGGTGCGTGAGCTTCTTGGCGAGTTCGCCATCGTTGGTAAGCAGCAGTACGCCTGTCGTATTGCGGTCCAAGCGCCCCACCGGGTACAGCCGCTCGGGTCCTGCTTTTGCGATCAGCGACATCACGGTGTGCCGTTCACGCGGGTCGTCGGTGGTGGTGATGGTGTCCTTGGGCTTGTTCAGCAGCACGTAGCGCTTGTGCTCCATGCGTAATTTCTGCCCGCCGAAGTGGACCACATCGTCCGGCTTGACCTGCGTGCCCAGCTCCGTGACCACCTTCCCGTTCACGGTAACCGCACCACTGGCAATGAGTTGATCACATTCGCGGCGGCTGCCCACCCCGGCATGTGCGAGGTATTTGTTCAGGCGCACCAAGCCTGCGTTGGCCGGATTGGGCAGGCTGAACCGGTTGCTCCGCTCGCCCTTGCGGAAGGGCCGCCGTGCACCGGCATCCCCCTCTTGGTATTGGCGCCGGTCCGGGCGTTGCCCGCCATGGGCATCGGCCGGGTCATGGCGGCCCGCTCCGGAAGGACGTTTAGGCCACGGCTTGCCCTTGGGGCCGTTCGTGCGGGCCTTGGTGGGCGCAGGGCCTTGGCGTTTGCCGCCACGGGGCGGGCCCGCTTCCCCGCCTGACCTGCGGCGTGCATTTCCGCCCGGGCCTGCATCCTTGCTTGGTTGCGGTGCACGGCTGCGTTTGGGGCGGGGGTCGTTGTTGCGTTTGCTCATGGGGTGGAATAGAATGCGTCCGGAATGTGCAGGAATTCAGGCCCGGAGGGCGTGTGGGTGATGCTGAGCACGTCGAAGCGGAGCTCCGGGTCGTCCGGCATGCCCTGGACCAGTTCCTCCGCAGCCTGCATCAGGTGGCGGCGTTTTGCAGGGCCCACGGCCAGCTCGGGGTCGCCCCATCGGGCGCTGCCCCGGGTTTTCACCTCCACCACCACCAGCAGGCTGCCTTGGCGCGCCACAATGTCGATCTCATGCCGCCCGTGCCGCCAGTTGCGGTGCAGAATGCGGAATCCATGGGCCTCCAGCCACTGGCATGCCAATTGCTCCCCTTCGGTTCCCGTCTTGTTGTGCTCGGCCATTTCATCCCAACGCAAGGCTGTGCGTAACCCGGAAAGGGCTGCCCGCGTTGGAGGGTCAAAGTTCACCATCTTTCCCTCCCGTCCATCCATTGAAAATACATCCCATGAAAGGATCGATCCGCACATTGACCGTGGCCTGTGGTTTGGCTGCACTTGCCGTGGCCACACAGGCACAGAGTTTTGAAGGGACCATTGAGTTCACCAAGACCACCGGGCCGGTGGTGACCAACTACAAATACTACGTCAAGGGCGATCACGTGCGCATCGAGGAGCTGAGCGCCCGGGGCAACGTGCAGGGCATCATGCTGGTGGACAACCGCGACCGTACGGTGACTGCCCTAAGCCCGGACCGCAAGTTGTTCATGGACGTGCCCAACATGCGATTGCCCAAGGATTTCAAGGCGGAGGTGAAAAAAACCGCCGAGATGAAGGACATCGCAGGCTACAAATGCGAGAAGTGGACGGTAAAAAGCCCTTCCGAGGACCGGCTGCTGACCTACTGGGTGGCACAGGATGCCTTCGACTTTTTCATCCCCATGCTGGAAACGCTCAACCGCAAGGACGAGCAGGCCTTGTTCTTCCTGAAGATCGACGGGGCGAAAGGCGTGTTCCCCATGCTGGGCGTGGAGCAGAAGGCCGATGGCAGCGAGGTGAGCCGCCTGGAGGTGACCAAGGTGGGCCGTGGCGCACAAAAGCCCGAGCTGTTCCAGGTCCCCGCAGGGTTCACCAAGTTCGAGCGCAACTAAGCGGCGTCACCGCCGTCCGCGAAGCTCAGCGTGGCGCCATCGGCCGCCACGCTGAGCTTCGTTTTTTGCCCCAAGGCCAAGGCGCGGTTGTCACCGAGGTGCCCGGCGGGCATACCGAAGCACACTGGGAAATCCGCGCGGGCCACCGCCCGGGCGATGATGCCTTCCGCGGACAGGCCGAACGGGTCGGAAGGGTCCTTGTCGTGCATGTCGCTCATCCCGCCCACCACCAGGCCCGCCAGGCCGTTGAACAGGCCGCCCAATTTCAGGTTCATCACCATGCGGTCCACGTGGTAGAGCAACTCATCCAAGTCTTCGATAAAGAGCACTTTGCCCCGGGTGGACAGGTCATAGGGGGTGCCGCGCAGGGCATACAAGATCGAGAGGTTGCCGCCTATCAGTACCCCGTGGGCGGTACCGGTGCGGTCCAACGGGCGGGCGCCGGGGCGATGCACGGCGTTGCAGCGGCCGAACAACGCTTGCCTCAGGGAAGCGGTGCATTCCGCGCTTTTGGCGGCGATGTTGAACGGCATCTGGGCATGCAATGAGGCCAACCCGGCGTGGTGCAGTGCGGAGTGGAGCACCGTGATATCACTGAACCCAACGATCCATTTGGGCCTGCTGCGCAGGATGGAGAGGTCCAGCAATTCCAATAAGTGGACCGTTCCGTAGCCGCCGCGCGCGCACCAAACAGCCTTTACCTCCGGGTCCGCCAAGGCTTGCTGTAGGTCGGCGGCGCGCTCCCCGGCCGTGCCCGCCTGCTGAAAATCCTTGCGGCCCACCCCGGCCCCCAAGCGGACCTTCAGGCCCCAGCTCTCCGCCAAGGCCACGCCGGGGCGAAGCTCTTCCAGCGTAATGGCGCGTGCCGTGGGAACGATGGCGATCGTGTCGCCCGTGCGCAAGGGTGGCGGTGTAACCATGGCGCGAAGGTCGCACCAACAGGCCGGTGTCCGGCGCCATCATCGAAGCCGGGGCGGGGCCGTCCTTCGCGGTGGCCCTTGCCGACCGAACGGGTTTTGCACCTCCTCCATGCAAAGCCTCCCCACGGCCAAAGCCCCGTGGCGCATGGATTTTCCGTTTGAAATGCAGAACTTCGCATGGCGGAAACGGGCTTGGGCAACCATTCACGCCCCGATCGCATCATAGCCCAGCAAGGCCATGACGGATGAACAAATGGTAGCCGGATGCCTCAAGCAGGACCCCGCCGCCCAAAAGGCGCTCTATCAAGCCTATGCACGCAAAATGATGAGCATCTGCATGCGGTACGCACCCGGGCGCGAGCAAGCGCAGGACATCCTGCAGGACGGCTTCGTGAAGGTGTTCCAGAAAATGGACCACTATCGGGGGGATGGCCCCCTGGGCGGCTGGATCGCACGCACCATGGTGAACACCGCCTTGGACCAGATCCGGCGCAACAAGCCCTTCGAACACAGCCTGGACCTCACCGAGGCCGAACACCTGCACGCCACCGATGAACAAGTGTTCGGCAGCATGGGCGCCGATGAGCTCATGGCGTTGATCCAGGCGCTGCCGCCCGGATACCGCACCGTGTTCAACCTCTTCGCCATCGAAGGATACCAGCACAAGGAGATCGGGGAAATGTTGAACATCTCCGAGAACACCTCCAAATCACAATTCATGAAAGCCCGGGCATATCTGCGCAAGCTCATGCCCAAGGAAACCGTGGACCTGCACGGACATTGACCATGAGCGACCCATTGGCAAAACTCTTCCAGGCCCGGTTTGCCGGGCATGAACTGGACGTCCCCCCCGATGCTTGGGACAACATCAGCGGCCAACTGGCCGCAAGCGCCGGGGATGAAGCGGTGCGGCACCATCTCCGCGAGAAGTTCCAGGGCCATGAAGTGGGCGTCGACCCTTCGGCATGGGCACACATCAGTGGCCAACTGGGGCATGCGGGCGTGGCAGGAACCTCCATGCACACCGGGTGGATCGCCGCAGGCGCGGCCGCCATCGCCCTTACTGCGGGCCTGTTGATGTGGAACCACCAAGGCGCTGCGCCCTCCGCAGCGTTGCCGCCCCCGCCCCCCGCAGTTGAGCAGCAGGCAGCCACGCCCCTGGCAGCCCGCAAACCCGTTGAAACCAATGCCCCCGCCGACGCAACGGCCCCTGCGCCCCTCGCGGCCGAAAAGCCGTCCACTGGGCAAGGGTCCACCCAAGCCACTGATGCAGGGGCCACCGCTTCCATCACCACCTCCAGCCCAAGTCGGCCAACGGAAGCATCGGTTGAGGCAACAAGTGGGGAGGCCACGACCGGCCCGGTGGTGCAGGGCCAAACGGAACCGCAAGAAGTCCGGCACGAAGCGACAGTCCATCCGGTGGCAGCGCCTGCACCCGCAGCCCGGATCGAACCTCGCATGGCCACGGGCCAACCTGATGCACCCAAGCCCGCAACAGCCACGGAGGAAATCGTTCCGGATCCATCCCCCACCGCAGAACAGCAGGTTCCAGCCCCCGGGGTTGCCGCGATGGAGGTTGATAACGACATCTTCATCCCCAATGTGTTCAGTCCGCAAGGAGACGGGGTGAACGACAAACTAAAAATCGTGGCCGACAACTTTGAACGCGTGGACGTGCGGGTCTTCTCCGCCAAGAGCGGGGCCCTGGTGTTCCGCAGCAACGACCTGGCCGCCATGTGGGACGGCCGCATGCCGAACGGCAATATTGCCGAAGAGGGCTACTACCGCTGCGTGGTGCTGCTGACCGGCGCTGACGGCCGCAACCGGGTGAAGACCGAAGTGGTGCGATTGTACCGATAGCTGACCAGAATGACGATAGCCAAACTTGCCCTTGGGTTGACCACCGTGCTGATAGGCGGTATTCAGGCCTTGGCACAGGATACCACCGTCCACTTCACCAACGCCGCGGAATACGATGCCTGGAAAGCGCAGCAGGTTCCGGCCGTGCCCGTCCCGCCACCCCACCCAGGCGGGCAGCCCGACGATGGGGCCGACCCCAGCCGGGACGGTGTGGCCTCCTGTGAATGCTGGAAAGCCCCCGATGCCACCTACACCACCATCAACAACAGCACTCAATGGAATGCGAGCGGATGGGGCAACGGCGATGACGGATCGTACGGCCCGATCAACCTGCCGTTCAGCTTCTACCTCTATGGCCAGTACTATACGCAGGCCTACATCAACATCAACGGCAACATTTCATTCGGCACCTATTTGGGCGGCTATTCCGCCTCCGCGTTCCCGATGAACGGGCCATCGCTGGTGGCACCTTTCTGGGCCGATGTGGACCTGCGCGGCGGCAATGCCACGCAGAACAAGGTGCAGTACAAGGTAACGCCCACTGCGCTGTACGTGAACTGGACCAACGTGGGGTACTACAGCATGCAGACGGACAAGCTGAACTCCTTCCAGGTGATCATCACCAACGGGAGCGACCCCGTGATCCCGGGAAATGCGAACGTTTCCTTCTGCTACGGCACCATGCAATGGACCACGGGCAGTGCCTCCGGCGGCTCCAACGGCTTTGGCGGCACCCCGGCCACCGTGGGCGCCAACAAGGGCGATGGGATCAACTACATCCAGTTCGGACGCTTTGACCACCCGGGCACCGATTACAATGGCCCCTTTGGTGCCGCGAGCGGCATCGGATGGCTCACGGGCAAGTACTTCACCTTCGCCACGGACATCACCACCGGCAATTTGGCCCCCGTGGTCTCCGGACAATCGGTCTGCGATTCGCTCACCATCTGCACCGGGGTACCCACCCAGCTGAGCGTGGATTTCCTCTCCCCCGAACCCGGCCAGATCACCAGCGCCACTTCCACGGCCCCTACGCTGGGCAACTATACCCAGATCAGCAGCACCCCCGGCAACGTGGCCTCGATCACCACACAGATCATCGCCTCATTGGCCGACACCGGGTACCACGATGTTACCTTCTCCGGCACGGACAATGGCACCCCGGTGCTCACCACCAACCTGCACATCGTGGTGCATGTCGTAGCCTCTCCCCAACTGACCTCCGGCTCCCTGACGGCTTGCGATAACGCAGGATCGGTGGACATGCTCACCGTGCTGGGCGGCAATCCGCCCGCTGGCGGCGCATGGACCGATCCCAACGGCAATGCGCACAACGGTTTGTTCAACCCGCTCAACGACCCTGAAGGCGGATACCTCTACGTGGTTTCCGCAGGTGGCGAATGCGAGGCCACCGGCACGGCCACCATGTCCACGCAAGCACATGCCCATGCCGGGACAGACACCAGCTTGGCCTATTGCTCCTCAAGCAATGCCCAAGCCCTGTTCCCCATGGTGCCGGCCGCACCCCAAACGGGCGGAAGCTGGCTTACCCCGGCGGGGCAGCCGTTCAACGGCACCTTGGAGCCCGCTACCGCCGCGCCGGGCACTTACGCCTACGTGGTGTACGGCACGGCACCCTGCCCCAACGATACGGCCTTCCTGAACATCGCCATTCCGCAGGCAGTGAACGCCGGCCAAAGCAACTCCCTCGTACTGTGCCGTGATGCCGCATCCTTCAGCATGCGCGCAAGCTTGGGAGGAACCCCCGATGCCAGCGGCACATGGACCGATGCCAACGGCAACCCCGCGAACGACCTCTTCAACCCCGCCACGGACACTGCCGGCACGTACACCTATTCGGTGACCACCGCACCGCCCTGCACCAACCAAAGCGCCCAGCTCACCGTCACCTTGGACCCGCTGCCCCAAGCGGGCCTGGACAGTTCATTGGTGATCTGCGCCAACGGAAACAACACCTTGCTCTTTCCACTGTTGGGCGGCAGCCCGGATGCCGGAGGGCACTGGCTCGACCCCAATGGCGCCGCTCTGCCGGACGGCCTGCTGGACCCTGTGTCGGAACTGTCCGGGAACTACCGCTATGTAGCCATCGGACCGGGTGCGTGCGCCCACCTTTCCGATACGGCCTTGGTGCAGGTGGCCATCGACCCCCTGCCGGTGATCACCTTCACCGTGGAACCCGACAGCGGTTGCGCCCCTCTGGAAGCTACGTTCACCAACACCACCGACCCGGTGTATGTCGGCAACTCCTGCCTATGGAACTTCGGCGATGGCAGCAGCCCGGAAGAGAACTGCGGTACCGTGGTGCACAATTACCCACTTGCCGGTTGGTACCATGTGAAGCTGCGCATCACCACTCCCGAGGGTTGTACCGATGAACTGATCGCACCCGGTGCGGTGCTGGTGGACCCCAAGCCGGAGGCGAAGTTCGTCTTCACCCCGAACCCCGGCACCTCTGGCGACAGCAAACTGGTCTTCACCGCCACCGACGCCCATGCAACCGAGTTCCTGTGGACCTTCCCCGACGGCTCCACGCAGGCCGAGCGGCAGGCCAGCTACCTGTTCCCCGACTTTACCAGCGCCAATTACCAAGTGTGCCTTTCGGTGGCCGACCGCTACGGCTGTGCCGACACCCTGTGCGACAGCATCCCCATCGTGGTCCAGAACTTCTGGGTGCCCAACTCCTTCACCCCGGACGGCAACGGCATCAACGACGTGTTCATGCCGGGCTTGATGGGCATGGACCCGGCCGCCTTCCACCTGCGCATCTTCGACCGCTGGGGCCGGTTGGTATTTGAAACCACAGACCCCGCCAAAGGATGGGACGGCACACGCAATGGAGACCCGTTGGCCACCGGGGTTTATGTGTGGCGCATTTTGTACCGCCCCCTCGGGTCTGCCGAAGGCCAGGAACGCTTTGGCACCGTTACATTGATGAAATAGGCCCCTGCCGGACCATCCCGCACCGCGTACCACTGAAGCTGAACACACCCGTGCATATCTTAGCCAACCCTTCCACAAGCCAGTACAACCCAGCCCATACCCAAGATGACGAATAAACTCCTAACCCTAGTGATCTTGGCTTTGGCCAGCCCTGGTAGTGCCCATGCCCAAATGGTGGAGCTCACCGTGGACCAATACCAGGAAATGAAAGCGGCCGGCACGCTGCCCGCGGAGTTCCACGTGGCCTATTCCACCTTGCCCCCTCCGGAGGTGCAGGCGGTGAACCAAGTGAAGGGCGGCGGGGGCACCGGCGGAAACTGCAACTGCTGGATCGAGCCCGACAACACGTACACCTTGGCACTGCAACCCAATGATGACGGCTCCTCCTCGCTGATCACCCTGCCGTTCACGTTCAACCTCTATGGCGAATCCTACACCACCTGCTACGTGAACAACAACGGCAACGTCTCCTTCCAAACACCCTATTCCACCTATTCGGCCCAGGGGTTCCCGAACGCCAGCTTCAAAATGGTGGCCCCGTTCTGGGCGGATGTCGACACGCGCGGCAACGGGGGCACGGTGAAGTACAAGCTCACCCCCAATGCCCTGTACGTGAACTGGACGGACGTGGGCTACTACAGCATACAAACGGACAAGCTCAACACCTTCCAATTGATCATCAGCGACGGCACCAACACCGATGTGGGCATCGGCAACACCGTTTCGTTCTGCTACAAGGACATGCAGTGGACCACCGGCGCGGCGTCCCAAGGTGTCAACGGCTTCGGGGGGGTCGCGGCGACCGTGGGAGCCAACCGCGGCAACGGAGTGGATTACATCCAATTCGGCCGGTTCGACCATGCCGGCACCGACTATGACGGACCGTTCGGTGCCAACGATGGCATCAGCTGGCTGGACGATAAAAACTTCGTGTTCACCACCGCTACCACCACGCAGAACATTCCGCCCATTGCCAGCAGCACCTCACTTTGCGACACGGTGGATGTCTGCGTGCACGAACTGGTGACCTTGGACGTGAATTTCCTTTCCCCCGAGCCGGAGCAGACCACCACGGCGGGCTATACCATCGTCCCCCCGCTGGTCGGCACCATTACGGAGACCAATACCCCGGGGAACACGGCCAACCTGAACCTGCAGTTCATCCCCGAGGTGGGGGACACGGTGAACGGCGGATTACATACGATCACCTACTCAGCCACCGATGATGGAGACCCGGCGATGACCACCACGGTTTCCGTTGTGATCCGGGTGTTTTACGTTGATGCGCCACCACCGGTGATCACGGGTGATACCATTGCCTGTGCGGGGCAGGGGGTGGTACTGCACGCCACGGGCGGCTATGAAACCTACGTATGGGCCAACGGGTGGAACGGCCAGGATGTACTGGTGGGGCCTGGCACCTACTATGTGCAGGCCAGCACGGGCGCTTGCATTCTGGTCTCCAATTTTATTACCGTTGTCGAGGCCCCCACGCCAAGCCCGGTGATCAATGGGGTGCTCTTCAATTGCGGCGGCGAACCGGCCAACCTGTCCACCACGCAACCGTACAGCGGCTACAACTGGAGCACCGGTAGCACCAACCCGACGGTGAGCGTGGGCACGGGAACCTATACCGTGACAGTAACGAACGAGTTCGGTTGTGAAGGCACTTCCGCCCCGGTGAACGTCCTGAGCGCCGAACCGCCCGCGGCCTTCTTCACTTCCAATCCCAATGGTACCGTCTTCCCCGGCGACACGGTGGTTTACACCAACCTGTCCAACGCCAGCGGCAGCACCATCACCGGGGTTATCTGGACCATCGACTCCGTACCAGCAGGAACGGGGAACACGCTCACGCAGAGTTTCACCGACCCCGGGGAATACCTCATCACCCTTACGGTTACCACTGCCGACGGCTGCACGGACACGTACACCTTCACCCAATTTGTGGCGCCCACGGAGATCTTCATTCCCAACGTGTTCACCCCCAACCACAGCGGGGTGAACGAAGGCTTGGTGTTCGAGGGGGTGCAGTACTATCCCAACACGGCGCTGACGGTGTTCAACCGGTGGGGCCAGGAAGTATACACCAGCACGAACTACAAAAACACGTGGAAACCGGCCTCCAACATGCCGGAGGGCACCTACTTCTACATCCTGACCCTGGCAAGCGGCAAGGAATACAAGGGCAGCGTGACCTTGCTGCGCTGACTTTGGCCTGAGCATTCCATGGAGGCCCCGGGGTGGATCCGGGGCCTCCTTATTTTGCACCCCGCACATGAAAGTCATTGAGCACCTGCAGCAGAGGGATGGCACCTTGTTTTCCTTTGAGATCCTGCCGCCGTTGAAGGGCAAGGACATTCATTCCATCTATGCGGGCATTGACCCGCTGATGGAGTTCAAGCCCAGCTTCATCAACGTGACCTACCACCGTGAAGAGGTGATCTACAAGGAGCGGGGCCAAGGCTTGCTGCAGAAGATCCGCCTGCGCAAGCGGCCCGGCACCGTGGGCATCTGCGCCATGATCAAGGCCAAGTACGATGTGGACACGGTTCCCCACCTGATCTGCGGCGGCTTCAGCCGGGAGGACACGGAGGACGCCTTGATCGAGCTCAGCTTCCTTGGTATCGACAATGTGCTGGCCCTGCGCGGCGATGCGGTAAAGAACGAGCCCCACTTCATCCCCGAGCGCGACGGCCATGCCCATGCTGAAGACCTGATCCGCCAGATCGCCGGCCTCAACCGGGGCAAATACCTCTACGAGGAGGAACAGGAAGCGTCGCCGACCAACTTGTGCATCGGAGCTGCCTGCTACCCTGAAAAGCACCAGGAGGCGCTGAACTTGGGCACGGACATCGCCTACCTGAAGCGCAAGGTGGAAGCCGGGGCCGATTATCTGGTGACCCAAATGTTCTTCGACAACCAACGCTATTTCGATTTCGTGGAACGTTGCCGGAAAGAAGGGATCCAGGTGCCCATCATCCCCGGCCTGAAGCCCCTGACCAACTTCCGCCATGTGGCCTTCATTCCCAAAACCTTCCACATCGACCTGCCGGACGCTTATGCCCGCGAGCTGGTGAAATGTGCCACGGATGATGCGGTCAAAGCCTTGGGCATTGAATGGACGGTGGCACAAGCCAAGGAACTGCTGGCGCACAACGTGCCGAGCCTGCATTTCTACACCATGGGGAAGTCGGAGGCGGTGAAGGCGATCGCCTCCCAACTGTTCTGAACTCCGCCTTGTGCGACGCCTCAACCGGCGAGCTTTCCACGCGGTGCACCACGCTCCATCCTCCAGGCAACAACTACAAACCCAAGGAGCACCAACGCGCGCAGGGCATACTTCATCGCACCTTCCAAGGGCAGTTGCTCGCAACCCCACCACAGGAACACCCCTGCCGCCATATACCCCAACACGCGCTGCACGTTGTACGGTATGGGATAGTGCTTCTGCCCCCACACGTAACTGATGGCGGCCATGCTGGCATAGCAGATCAGGGTGGCCCACGCAGCACCGAGGTAGCCCCACACAGGTATCCACCAGAACAGCAGCACCAGCGTGATCACTGCGCCGATGATGGCAATGGTGCCACCGGCATGCGTGCGGTCGCTCAGCTTGTACCACACGCTCTGGTTGTAATAGATGCCGAGGAACACATTGGCCAGCAGCAGCACGGGCACCACCACCAAGCCGGGCCAGTAAGCCGGGTTGGGGATGAACCATTTGAACAGGTCCAGGAAAAGCATCACCAGCAGGAAGGCGCCCATGCACACCGCCACGAAGATGTTCATGATCCGGGCAAAGGTTTCCGCGCTGTTCTTCTCCCTGGCATGGCTGAAGAAGAACGGCTCCGCCGCGAAGCGGAAGGCCTGGATGAAGAGCGTGATCAGGATGGCCAGCTTGTAGCACGCACCGTAAATGCCGATCTGCCCATCGGCCACCTCCGCGGGGAGCAGGTGCTTCATCAGCACGCGGTCGGCGGTCTCGTTGGTCATGCCGGCCAGCCCCGCCACCAATAACGGCAGACCGAAGGCCAGCATGGGCCCCAGCCGCTTCGCATCGAAGCCGCCGCGCCCGTCCTTGGCCCGCAGGGCGGGCCATTCGGGCAGCAGCAACAACAACTTCAGCCCGCTGCTGGCCACGTTCGCCAGGAACACGTAGCCCACGCCGAAAGCGGGATCGTACACGGCATTGATCAACGCGTTTGCTTCACCGGCGTTGTACCTGGGCATGCAGTAGGCCAGGAAGAAGAGGTTGAGACCGATGTTCACCAGCACGCTCACCACGTTGATCGCGGCGAACTTCCATGGCCGGTTCTCTTGGCGCAGCCGGGCCATGGGCACCACCGTGAGCGCATCCATGGCGATGACCACCACCAGCAGCCGCACCGAGGTGGCGTGTTCTGGATAACCGATGAACGCGGCAATGCCATCGCCGAAGAGCAGCCCCAGCAACAGGAAAACCGCCGTGGTGGCGGAGAGCAGGTATACCGCCGTGGCATAGGTCCGCCCACCATCCTCCTGCTTGTTTGCAAAGCGGAAGAAGGTGGTCTCCATGCCATAGGTGAGCACCACGTTCAGGAAGGCCGTCCAGGCATAGAGCGAAGTGATCACGCCGTAGGCGGCCGGCGCGAACACCCCTCGGCTGGTGTACAGCGGCGTGAGCAGGTAGTTGAGGAAGCGGGCAACAATGCTGCTCAACCCGTAGATGGCGGTCTGGCCGGCGAGTTTGCGGAGGACGCTCATGGTCGAGGGCGGTTCCGGGCATGCCGCAATGGTGGGTAAAATGGACAGCAATGGCCGAGATCGGCCATTGCTGTCCATTTCCGTCCCACGTTCATTGGGCGCCGCCAAAGTTCGCCTTGCGCTTTTCCATGAAAGCGGTGGTGCCCTCCTTGAAATCTGCCGTGCCGAAGCACTTGCCGAACTCCTCGATCTCCTGCTGCATGCCGTTGGTACCGGGCTCGAACCCGGCATTCACCGCGCGGATGGCCGCAGCCAGGGCGGTCGGGCTGTTCTTCATGATGACCGTTGCCAGCTCGTTGCACTTGGCCAACAATTGATCTTGCGGCACCACGTGGTTCACCAAGCCCCATTGCAGGGCCTCATCAACTTTGATCATGCCGGCGGTGAAGATCATCTCCATGGCCTTGCCCTTGCCCACCAAGCGGGCCAGTCGCTGGGTGCCGCCGTAGCCGGGAATCACGCCGAGGCCGGTTTCAGGCAGGCCCATCCTGGCATTGTCGCTGGCCACGCGGATGTGGCAGCTCATCGCCAGTTCCAGGCCACCGCCGAGAGCAAAGCCGTTCACCGCGGCGATCACCGGCTTGCCCAGTTGTTCCACGTGGTCGAAAAGCTGCTTGTGGCCTTCGGCGCTGAGCTGCTTGCCCTCTCCCGTGCTGAAGTGCGCGAACTCCTTGATGTCGGCACCGGCCACAAAGGCCTTGGTGCCGCTGCCTGTGAGGACCACCACGCGCACACTGCGGTCCTTGTCCGCCCCGGACAGTGCGCTGTGCAATTCACCGATGGTGGCGCGGTTCAGCGCATTGAGCTGGTCGGGCCGGTTGATGGTGATGGTGCGGATGCCGTTGGCATCGGCGATAAGGAGATTCTCGTAGTTCATGAAATGTGCTGGATTGCCGGAGCTTCCGGTAAAAGAATGGCCAAAGGTATCCGCCCCGGCCGCGCGTGCGTTCCCGTACTGGTCCGTGGGGGCATGGCCACACCCGCAAGGGGAAATCGGTTCAGGCTTGCAGCGGCAGCACCACGAAGAAGCTCGTTCCCTTTCCTTCCTCCGTGGTGAACCACACCCGCCCTCCCGCATTCTCCACCATCCGCTGCACAATGGCAAGCCCCAACCCCATGCCGCTGGTCTTGGTGGTGAAGCTGGGTTGGAAAATGCGCTCACGGTCCTGCTCCGCAATGCCCGTACCATTGTCGCGGACCTCGGCCACGGCCTCGGCACCTTCGCGCCGCAAAGACACCACCACCTCGGCCCTGCGCCCTTCCGGCACGGCCTGCAGGGCGTTGTTCACCAAGTTGTTGAACACCCGCATGAGGTGTTCGCGGTCGGCCAGCACGGGCAAGGGGATCGCGGCCTGCAAGCGCACCGTGCCGTCCGGCGTATTGGCAAAGAGTTGTACAGCCGCGTCGGCCACTTGGGCCAGGTCCAGTACTGCGGGATGCGCCGGGGGCATTTGGGCGAAATGGCTGAACTCGCCCGCGATGCGGCTGAGCACGTCGATCTGTTCCACCAGGTTGTTGCTGAACCGGTCCAGGCGTTCACGCGCATCGGGGGCGCCCGGTTGCCAGGTGCGCTGGAAATGCTGGATGTTGAGCTTCATCGGGGTGAGCGGGTTCTTGATCTCGTGCGCCACCTGCCGGGCCATCTCGCGCCATGCACTTTCCCGCTCGCTGCGGGCCAGCCGCACGGCACTTTCCTCCAGTTCGTGCACCTTTCGGTTGTACACGCGCACCAGTTGCCCCAATTCATCGTTGCCGCAGTATTGGATGGGCTCGTTGCCGGTGCCGAGGCCGATGCGTTCCATGCCGCGCCGCAGCAGTTCCAGCGGGCGGGTGGTCCAGTGGGTGATCAGCGCAGCGGCCACCACGCTCAACAGGAACAACAAGGTGAACAGGTTGGCCAGGGCCACGTAGCCGGAAGCCCGTTCCTGTTCCACCTCGGCCTGGCGGGCGAAGTAGGGCAATGCCAAATAGGCCAACACGGTGCCCTGCTCGTTGCGGAAAGGCATGTAGGCGGTACTGAACGCCGCCGTTCCGATGTGCTCGGGATGGACGAAGGAGGATGCGCCTTCCGCAGCCAGGCGGTGGAAGGCCCTGGGGTCCATGCGGCGGCCCAGCAGGCCGCTGTTGAAGACCTGCTCGCGCGAGGTGGCCATCAGCTTGCCGTTGGGGGCATAGAGGGAAAGGTCGGTGAAGAAGATGTCGCTGAGCCTGGTCAGCAGATGGTCCAAGTACGGGCCTGTGGCGGGCAACAGAACATCCTCGCCGCGCAGGGTGGTGCGCAGTTCGGCCAGTACGCCGCGCGTGCGCTCCTCCAAGATGCGGGTGCTGCGCTGCTGCTGGCGCACGTCCAGCATGCGGCGCATGCCGAAGGTGAACAGCAGCAGGCCTGCAACGGCAAAACCGGCCACGCCCAGCCGCACTTTGCCGCTTACGCCCATGCCGGTCATGCGCCCGCGGCGGAACAGCAGGGACACCAAGGCGGCAAGCCCTCCCAGCAGGCACAGGAAGAGGAAGATGTAGGAAAACGTGGTGACATGGTCCCACCAGGAAGGCACCCGGTCACCGAGCACCAACAGGGTGCCGTGGGGATCGCCCAGGGCAAGCAGGTCGTATCCCTGCCCCGTCCAGCGCAACCCGGCCTGGGGCACCGGCTTGTGCCAGGCAATGGGAAAGACGAACGGACCGATGGCGGAGGTGAGCACGCCGCGCTCGTAGCGCGCCCGCACAAAGCGCCCCGGCTTCATGTAGGAAGGCCTCGAACCGGCGAGCAGCAGGTCCGGGAATCCGAGCCCGTCGGCCACCAAGCGGGTTCTGATCTCCACGAAAAGCTGCGCACCGCCCATGGCCATGCGCCCGATGTATAGCGCCTCTTCACCCGGCCTTCCGGTAAGCCTCAGGCCGCTGCCTGCTGCCGTCGGCACCCCCTGTTCAAACCGGTCGGCGATGGGCCCCGCCGAAGGGCCGGCATCGGGCGAGGTGGAGCAATACGCACGACCATCCTTTGAGGTCAGATGCAAGCGCAGGTCGTAGCGGTCCCAGTAGCCGGAGAAGTAAGGCTGCCGCACCATGCGGTCCAGTTCGGTGGAGGTGCAACCCGCCCCGCCCTGCAAGCGGGCCGCCAAGGCCGCATCGCCTTCGAGCTTGCGGTGCGCCTCGCCGAACAACAGCTCGATCACCGGGTCCTCCCGCGTGGTGGCCGATTCGGCCAGTACTTCAAGGTCCATCCCGGTGCGCTTGAAGGTTTGGCGGTTCAGGACGTGGACCGTGAAGAAGGCCAGCACCGCCACCAGCACCAGGGCCGGTATGGTGCCGCGCCGCCGCCGCATGCGCTCCAGCAACCACAATGCGGGCAACGGCCAAATGGCCAGTACCAGATCATACTGGCCCAGCAGATGATGGAGAATGATGAACGCGGCACTGGCCGCCACCGAGGCCAATAGGGCCGACCGCAGGGGCAGCTGCGGGGAGATCCAGCGCACCAATGCATCGCCCAGCACGCACCAGGCCAGCAGCAGCCCGCCGATGGCGCCGAGGGCGGCCAAGCTATACCCGTCCATGTTTTGCACGCGGAACAGATCCAGGCTCACGCTGCTGTCGTGCACCAACGCCACCATCACGGCAGCAAGGCCGTCGGCAGCGGCAAAGAGCAGCAGCAGGGCAAGCACGGCCGCGAGCCAAGGTTTGGCAGGGTGCGGGATCCGGCGCAATACCCGGTGCAGGAAGAGGACCGCGGTCAGCAGCAGGGCGGTATTCAGCAGCAGGTCGCCCAGGGAGGGCATCAGGAAGGAGGAAGCAAACAGCGTGGGATTGAACAGGGGGTAGGCGGCCAGTGCATGGAAGGTGCCATGGGCCAGGGTGGCCACACGCGCCCCGAGCAGCAGGACCGGAAATGCGAGCAGGGCAAGAGGAGATGGCCGCAGCCGTGCCGCAAATAGCCACAGTGCGGCAATGCCGCTTGCCACCCCGGCAATGGCCAGCAGCAGCGCCATCCATGCACGGCGGCCCGGCAGGGGTTCGTCACCCGCCCATTCCAGGCGGAACATCACCTGGCCGGCGGCATCGCGCACCACAGGGCCCAGCCCAGGGGTGGTATCGGCAACAATGCCCGGTGCCACCCGGAAGCCGGGATCGAACTGGCGGCGCAGGTACTGGTTCTCGAAAGGAGGCTGGAACCACATGCGCCGGACCCCGTGCACACTGCGCCCCTCCACGCGTGCAACAGCATGCAGGTAGATGCCGTCGGGAAGGAGCATGTGCGCTGCCCGGGAAGTGTCCAACGTGGCATCAGGGACGGGGGCGTGATCGGTCCAGGCAACTACCTCATGGTTCCGGTACAAGCGCTGCCCCTCTTCACCGTGCCCATGGGCAGCACCCATGAACAGGCTGTCCAGGCGCAGGGTTTCCGCCGCCCCGGCAGCCAACTTGGCCGCCGCACGGTCCACCTGCGCCTGCAGTGAGGCGGCCGCACCGGCCAAGCGCCGGTCAGGGGCGCGCTCGTGCAGCATGGACGCCCCCAGTCCGAGCACCAAGGCCAGCAACAGGAAGAAAACCGCACGGCGCATCGGCAACGGGCTATCAAGCCCCGGGCCAAGGTAGCCGATGGGCCCCCAGGTGCTCCACTGATGCCTTCCGCGCGCCTGTGACATTCCTCACCGTGGGCGCGACCCACGCACCGCCCATCCTTGGCGCCACCTACTTTTGGCCTTGGCCTGCATCGTGGACCAGGGGCTGCACCGCGCGACGCGGACTTCTCCCGGCAGCCATGTCATCCTGCGGGCCAACATGCGGAAAATGAACAGAAAAACCATCTCCATCCTCGCCGTCGCGGCAATTGCCTTTATTGCCCTTGCCTGCCAAGCCTTCTCCAGCCAACAAGGCAGCGACCCCTGGACCAAGGAACAGCTGATGCCTCCGGCCGAGCTGGCCCGAATGATCAAGGACGGCACGGCCAAGAACGTCCACCTCTTCAACATCGGGCCATCTGGCGACATCAAGGGGTCGGAGGACATCGGCGAAGGCCGCGATCCGGCGAGCATCGCCAAGTTGAAGGGCCGGTTGAGCGAGCTGCCCAAGGACGCCCAAGTGGTGGTGTACTGCGGGTGCTGCCCGTTCAAGAACTGCCCCAACGTGCGCCCGGCCATGAGCTTGCTGAACGAAATGCAGTTCACCAACGGCAAGCTGCTGGACTTGAGCGAAAACCTGAAAACGGACTGGATCGACAAGGGCTACCCCATGCAATAACCGTGGGGCTTGATGCCTGCGCCCATCACACGGGGTTAGCTGCCCACCACGCCGGTAGCGGTCACCAGCACCGTGTGCATCACCGGCCTGCCATTCACCACGGCCTGCACGTAATAGGTGCCGGGGGCCAACCCCTCTGCACGCACAAACACGGCGCTTTCCGTGTAGTTGAGGTCCATGGCCATGAACTGCCCGCGGTTGTTCATCAGTTTTAGTTCGCTGATCGGGCCGTCCGCCAGCACGGTAAATTGGCCGGGATCCCGGTCTCCGCGGATGCGCATGGCCGGCACGGGCCGGTAATCCACCGCGAAGTCATCCGAAACCTCCAGCTCGCGGCCGCCAGCCGTGGCCACCAAGCGGTAGTATGACACGCCCGGCATAGGCGCCAGATCCATTGCCTCGTAGGCGGTGTACCCTTGGCCATCGCCTTCACCATCGTACGTGAATGCCGTGCTCCAATGCAACAGATCGCTGGAGCGCTGCACGGTGAACAAGCTGTTGGGCGGCTCCGCACCGGTGCTCCACCGCAGGCCCACGCCGCCGCTTGCCAAGGGGTCGGCCACGAACGATACCAGCTCATAGGCGGGTCCGTCCACATGGGCCCCGCTGCCGGTGCTACCAGCCCATGCCACATCAACCGTTTGGGCCGATGCGGCCGTTGTTGCAACAAGTGCCAAGGTCAATAGCTGTATCCGCATGTTCGTTCGATGAAAACCGCCCACTGAACGACCAACCATGCTGTAAGGTTACCCCCTCGGCCTTCCTGCTTACCGCTTGAACCGTGCCAACTGTACAGGGTGCCGCACAGAACCCAATGCTGCCATGCTGTGTAGGATGCGATAGCCACGAGGCCGTATCGGAGGCTTCGCCATCGGCGCTGTACTTTGGCTGCCTCATGGGCCGCGCATGCATCCTCATTCCCGGGCCCGTGGAAGCTGGTCGGCCCCATGGAACATGCCCAAGGTGGAAAACGTGTTTCCCAGCTGCCGCCTGCAACCTGTCAAAGTGGGATTGAATGGATGAACTGAAGGTGGTCGAGCTTTTTGCCGGCGTGGGCGGTTTCCGGGTGGGCTTGGAGCGCGCCTCGGCACGCTATAAGGTGGTATGGAGCAACCAGTGGGAGCCCGCACGTAAAAAGCAGGAAGCCTCGAACGTATATGTGGCACGCTTTGGCATGGAAGGGCATTCCAACGAAGATATTTCCACCGTGGAGGCCGATGCCATTCCCGACCATGACGTGCTGGTGGGCGGCTTTCCCTGCCAAGATTATTCGGTTGCGCGCAGCCTGAACCAAGCCCACGGACTGGCGGGTAAAAAAGGGGTCTTGTGGTGGCAGATTCACCGCATCCTGAAAGAGAAGGAAAACAAGCCGGGCTACCTCATCCTGGAGAATGTGGACCGCCTGCTGCAATCACCGGCCAAGCAGCGGGGGCGCGATTTTGCGGTGATGCTGGCCTCGTTGTCCGACTTGGGCTATGCCGTGGAATGGCGCGTGATAAACGCGGCCGATTACGGCATGCCCCAGCGGCGGCGGCGCATCTTCTTCCTCGGGTTCCACCGCTCCACGCCGCTAGGCCGGGCCCTGCACAATAAACCGGAAATGGCGGAACGATGGATGCTGGAGGACGGGATCTTCGCCGAGGCGTTCCCCACGGCAGGCACCATGCCCATATTCCGCGAATTCACCTTGGAAGGCGACCTCGCCGAGTTGACGGACCACTTCAACACCGGCCCCACCTCCGGAACCACTCCCTTTGCCAACAGTGGGTTGATGGTGCAGCGCCATGTGCGGACCATGCCCTCCACCCCGGCGTTTTACGGTCCACGCACCACATTGGGCCACATCCTGCAGCCCGAAGAGGAAGTCCCTGAAGACTTTTTCCTGGATGAGGATGCCCTGGCCCGTTGGGATTACATGAAAGGAAGCAAGAAGGAGATGCGCAAAAGCAAAGAGGGCTTCGCCTACCACTACGCGGAAGGAGCCATGACCTTTCCGGATGCGCTGGACAAGCCTTCCCGCACGATCATCACCGCCGAAGGGGGTGCGGCACCGTCCCGCTTCAAGCACGTGGTGCAAACACCCACGGGCCGCCTGCGCCGCCTGACCCCCGTGGAACTGGAACGGCTGAACATGTTCCCGGACAACCACACCGCAGGGCTTGCACCCGCCCGGCGCGCGTTCCTGATGGGCAATGCCCTGGTCACGGGCATTGTGGAGCGGGTGGGCGCACTGCTGGCGGCCCGCATCAAAAACTGAAGCGCGGCCCCGGTGGCAGGGCTCAGAGCTCCTGCTCGTAGTAGATCTTGTAGTACTTCCTGCCCTTCTCATCCACGCCCTGCTCGATCTTGTTGCGGTCGCCGTGGATGTAGATGTGGAAGTTCTTGGCCAACTTCAGCACGCCCTTGAAGTTCCCTCCCCGATCTCCTGAAAGCGGGCCTGAGGTTCCGAGGCATGCAAAACCCGACCCGCGAGCTCCTTGATGGAGCTGATATGGGCATAGCACCAGGCCGATGGTGGGCATCGGGGGATGATCGGACGATCAGATGATGGAATGCCTTGGCCGCGACGGGATGCGCAAATCGAGTTCAACGTGCTACTGAGATCTACCTTTGATCATCAACGTGCCATGGACAACCGCATCCGGTTTGAGACCAAGGAGGAAAGCAATGCACGGCGTGAGCGAGAGTTCTTGGCGCTTACGCCGCATGAGCGCTTTATGTGGTTCCTGCGCAGCTTCAACAGGCCGGGTTTCAAGCCTCGCGAAAGCAGCAAGAACAAAGGGAACTTCGTGATCAGGAAGAAGCATGACCCCGTTCGGTGAGGAGATCAGCGGTTTCCTTCGTGAGGCGCACAAACAAGGGCTGCGGGTGCTTTTGGTCGGAGGCGGCGCTGTCAACTTCCACGGATACCAGCGGCATTCACACGACATTGACCTATGGGTGGATGCCAGCCGGGAGAACTTTGAAAAGTTGCTTTCCGTCCTGCGGTCCTTGGGATTTCAGCTTGAACAACTGCCCGAAGCCGTACTGAGGCAGGAACAAAACATTTCCATCAAGATCTCCCCGGAGATGGAGATCGAACTGATCACCCGGTTCAACCCCGGCAAGACGTTCGACGAAGCATGGGCCAGGAGTGAATCCACTGCATTGGCCGGTAAACCCGTGGCCATCTACCGCGTGCTCGGCTATGACGACCTGATCGCCAGCAAGCTGCGCTCCTCAAGGCCCAAGGATTTGCTCGACATCCAAGAACTGAAGCGAAAGCGCGGCTGAATTCCGTGCAATAAACAATAGGCGTTGATGGAGCTTGCTCCCTCAGCGATCTCCCGAAGGGGATCCTGAGGTTCCCTGGCATGCAAGGTCCGCTCCGCGAGACCTTGATGGAGCCTGTACAACTGATAACTGCCCACTGGCAGTCTACGCCTCCTGCTCGTAGTAGATCTTGTAGTACTTCCTGCCCTTCTCATCCACGCCCTGCTCGATCTTGTTGCGGTCGCCGTGGATGTAGATGTGGAAGTTCTTGTCCAGCTTGAGCACGCTCTTGAACACGCGTGATTGGCGCTTCACGGCCTGGGCGGAGATCTCGAAGTTGTCCTGCAGTTGCACGTCCTTTTCCTCCTGGAAACGGTCACTGTACTGGTTGAAGGAACGGATGGTGTTCTCTTGCTGGAACACCTCATTGGCGAACTCCTCCTTGTCGAAGGCCTCATGGCTCTTGAAGTATTCCACCGACCGGTTCAGCAGGTCGATCTGGTCGGCTTTCTCCACCACGAAATCCTGCGGCAGCTGCTCGGTGATGAAAGTCTTGGCCAGGTGCATCACGTCGTTGGTGCTGTTCACGTGGTCCTTCTTGGGACGCGCACGGATGAAGTCCTGCTGCCAGTAGTCGGTGCTGCTCTGGTCGTCGATGAGGAACAGCGTGTGGCCCTTGGGCGTATACAGCACCAAGCAGGCTTTCTTCGGCTTGTTGCCGCCCAAACCGCGCTTCATGCGCAACAGCACGTTCTGTTTTTCCACGCGGCTTTCCAGAAATACATCCTTGTCGTCGAACTTGAAGATGCCCACGGCATCGTGTGCCGAACCGCCCATCTCCACATCGCTGAAGCGCGCCACGACCAACTCGCCGGGCGGCATTTCGTGCCCTTCGGCCACGGCCAGCAGGTGCTTGGCGATGGCCTCGGACCGTTCCACCACACCGTCGCCCTTGTGGATGGCGGCACAGTGCTCTTGGAGGATGTTGGGGGACTTCTTGCCTTCCGAGGCGAACTCCGAGGTGAAGGCCATGTTGGCGAAGGGCCGCAGGAAAAGCTTGCGCAGGAATTGCTGCTCCTCTTCACCCTTGATCACTGCGCTGAAATCGCTGAACACGCTGGTCTCTGCATCCGTGCCGATGCGGTGCAGTACGAATTCCTCCACCAGGCCCTCCTTTCCGTTCACCATGGTTGTGCGTTGAATCGCTTTCGCAAAGAACGCGAAGAATGGCGAGGCCTGCTGCAAGGGGCTTGGGGGCTCACGCGAAGACGCGAAACTTCACTCGTCCGCGTTTGCAACGCGGGCGAAGATCGAGGTGCGCTTGCAGCGCGCACACTGAGCCACTCCCTGCCTGTCGGGCTTCCCGCCGGGCCGCACGGGTCCTGGTGTTCGTTGAATAGCTTCGCTTCATGTCCAACGGCCCGAGCAGCCTTTCCGATAAGGTCGGGTGGTCGTTGCAAACGACAGGGAAGGGGCACCCGCGCTGCAAACGCGGGCGGGAATGTCAGGTTGAAGATGTTTTACGATGAGCGATGAAGCGGCCGGAGGCCAATGTGAAAGAGGGCACTCGGCACAGCCGAGCGCCCAATGTCATTAAGTTAAGGGAGGTAGGGAATAGTCGTGGCACTGATTGGAAGCCTATGGGCCGTGGAGGTTGAGCCGGGTGAATGCGTTGCTCAATTAGCCGGGATGGCGGGTCGAGCCCGCCATGACGTGAAAATTGCGGCGCCACCAAGATTTGTACGTCACTGCGGGCTTGACCCGCAGTCCCGGTTGGCTTTATGGATGCAAAGACGTGGACCAATAGTCCCTTAACTTAATGACATTGGCCGAGCGCCGGGAGGGGGAAGATCGAGGTGCGCTTGCAGCGCGCCCACTGAACCACCACACACTCGCCCGCGTTTGCAACGCGGGCGAGAATGTGGCAATCGCCAGGCTAATGGATTTTCTCGAATGTGCCATGATGGATGTGGTTGTT
>ENA-UOUJ01000388-UOUJ01000388.1-activated-sludge-metagenome-genome-assembly--contig:-NODE-388-length-31969-cov-10.551889_pt1 | contig 31969 bp, 35 predicted proteins | sample MGYA00249839_ERZ747224 | MGnify/ENA primary metagenome ERZ747224 (study PRJEB28782, sample SAMN03220277) | activated sludge metagenome | biome: wastewater; feature: sewage sludge; material... | reverse complement strand
CGCCCGAACGTCGGCATCATTCTGGTCAATGCGCGCAACGAGGTGTTCTGGGGCAAGCGCATCCGCGAACATTCCTGGCAGTTTCCCCAAGGTGGCATCAAGCACGGCGAGTCGCCGGAGCAGGCCATGTACCGGGAACTCCACGAGGAGGTCGGCCTGCTGCCCGAGCACGTCAGGATTCTCGGCCGCACCCGCGGATGGTTGCGCTACGAGGTTCCCAAGCACTGGATCCGGCGCGAGTGGCGCAATACCTACCGTGGGCAGAAGCAGATCTGGTTCCTGCTTCGCTTGGTGGGGCGCGACTCCGACGTCTGCCTGCGTGCGAGCACTCATCCGGAATTCGATGCCTGGCGCTGGAGCAACTACTGGGTGCCGCTGGAGGCGGTGATCGAATTCAAGCGTCAGGTGTATCAGCTGGCGCTGATCGAACTCGCGCGCATCCTGTTCCGTTCGCGCAGCTTCGAGTTGCCCGACAGTTATCGCCTGCCCGAGCCGGAGCCTGCTCCCGAAGCGGTGCGGGTGGTACTCGGTGAGCGTGCCGAGCGCGGATTGCGCGATGCGATGCCGAAGTAGGGGCGCTCCCTTCCGCCCGGGTGCCGCGGGGTCGGGGCGTTGCCACCCTGGGCCTGCGGCGCACGATCGTGTGCGCCCGGGCGGGCGCCGTGTCGGCGCCGGGCTTTGGTTGCGCCTATGCTCGCCTTTTTCAAACCCGCTCCGGAGTCTGCTCCCTTGAATCCATTCCTGGCCCCTTGCCTGCGTGCGGGTGTCGCCGCCCTTGTGGCCTTGGCCGTTCCTGCGTCCGCAGGCCTGCTGCTCGACGCCGATCCCGACTGGAAGGAGGGGGAGGTGACCATGCCGGCTGCGCCGCGCGAGGCCGCGTTGCGGGCGATCGACATCGGCACGCCCTCGCCGAACGATTTTTTCGTCGACGAGGAGAGCGTCGGGGTGGGAGCAGACGGCGTGGTGCGCTACACCTTGGTCGTACGTGCCCGCGGCGGTGCGGAGAACATCAGTTTCGAGGGCATCCGCTGCGCCACCGGTGAGCGCCGGATCTACGCGAGCGGGCGCAAGGACGGAGCTTGGGCGCCGCTCAGGAACAGCGCCTGGCAGCCTATCGTCGACAACGGCTACAACCGCCCGCGTGCGGCGCTGGCGCGGGATTACTTCTGCGACGGCCCGGCCGGGCCGCGCGACCGCGAGCATGCGTTGCGCCTGCTTCGGCAGCCGCGCGACCCGAGCAATTCGTCAGGAGTCCACCAATGATCGATCAGGCCATCATCGAGTTCGACAAGGCGCTGCGGACGGTCTTCGCGCCGGCTCGCAGCGTGCGTGCGATGCCGGGGGAGGACGTTGCCGACGCCGAACTGAGCGAAACCGAGCGCAGCCACGCGGCGGCATTGATGAGAGTGAACCACGTCGGAGAGGTTTGTGCCCAGGCGCTCTACCAGGGCCAGTCGATCATGTCGCGCGACCCTGCGATCCGCGACACCCTGCGCCAAGCGGCGCAGGAGGAGACCGAGCACCTGGCGTGGACCGAACGCCGGATCGCGGAACTCGGTGGTCGCAAGAGCCTGCTCAATCCGCTGTGGTACGGCGGCGCGCTCGCCCTCGGGCTGGCGGCCGGGCGCTTCGGCGAGCGCTGGAACCTTGGCTTTCTCGCCGAGACCGAGCGTCAGGTCGAGCAGCACCTCAAGGGGCATCTCGACACCTTGCCGGCGGCGGATCGCCGCTCGCGCGCGATCGTCGAGCAAATGAAGGTGGACGAGGCCGAGCACGCCGAGACCGCGCTGCGGCTGGGTGCGCACGAGCTGCCCGCGCCGGCGAAGGGCGCGATGAAGCTCGCCGCGCGGGTCATGACCGCGCTCGCCTATCGGCTCTAGACTCTGCGAGTCCGGGGCGCTTGCGCGCGCGGCGAGCCTTGCTTCAGGCCGCCTCGACGAGTTCGACCTCGTGCACCATCTCGGCCGTCTTTCCCAGCATGATCGAGGCGGAGCAGTATTTTTCCGCCGACAGGTGTACGGCGCGCTCGACCGTCTCGCGCTTGAGGTTGCGACCGGTGATCGTGTAAACGAAGCGGATCCGGGTGAACACCTTGGGATCGGACTCTGCCCGATCGGCTTGCAGGCGCACGCTGCAGCCGCGCACGTCGTGTCGGCCGCGCTTCAGGATCAGCACGACATCGAAGGCAGTGCAGCCGCCGGCGCCGGCCAGCAACAGCTCCATCGGCCGAGGAGCGAGGTCGCGCCCACCTGCGTCCGGTGCGCCGTCCATCGCGACGAGGTGACCCGTGCCGGTTTCGGCGATGAAGCTCATGCCGTCGAGCCACTTGACCGTGCATTCCATCCTGTTCGCTCCTTCGGGCCCTCGTCCCGTAGCTGGTTTTCTGTTGGTAGAGGCGGCATGTTACCGCAGTGCGTCATGGGCTCGCGCGCGCCACGTGCAGTGTCGTCTTGCCGACACGCGCACCGGCTTGCAGCGTGTGTCGGGAGGTCGATCGCAAGGGGTTGCGGACTTCAATACGGGTCCGTAGTGATGCGGTGCAGCAAATACGACGCCTGGCGGGGTGCCTCCTCCGTCCGGGCATGAGGTCCGACACGCGAGGGAAGCGTGAAAATTGATTCAAAACAAAAAGCTGCCGTGGAATAAAACAAGTTGATAAATAGATCAAAAGTTTTCTTCTGCGACGCACAAAAATGCCTTGCACGCCCTGGGGCGGCTATGCATAATCCGTCCCAGTCGGATCGCAGACGCATCAAGCCTCGATGTAAAGGCTCGCGCCGATCCAAGCAGTGTCTCCTCCACCCTCCTCCTTTGGTGTGGATTTAACGCAGTCCGATCGGACTGCGTTTTTTTTGCTTTTCGCCCGCGTTCGCGCTTCGATGATTGACACGATTCATGTGTTGGAAGTAGGATTGCGAGCTTTCCGTTTGACGGCCATTTCCGACGGCCCGACAAAGATCGAGGATTCACATGAAGACGTTTTCCGCCAAGCCGCACGAGGTCAAGCGCGACTGGTTCGTTGTCGACGGCACGGACAAGGTGCTTGGCCGTCTCGCCTCCGAGGTTGCCCGCCGCCTGCGTGGCAAGCACAAGGCCATCTACACCCCGCACGTGGACACCGGCGACTTCATCGTCGTGGTCAATGTGGACAAGCTGCGCGTGACCGGCAACAAGGCGCAGGACAAGAAGTACTACCGTCACTCGGGCTACCCGGGCGGTATCTACGAAACCAACTTCACCAAGCTCCAGCAGCGCTTCCCCGAGCGTGTGCTCGAGAAGGCGGTGAAGGGCATGCTGCCGAAGGGCCCGCTGGGCTACGCCATGCTGAAGAAGCTGAAGTGCTACGCGGGTCCGTCGCATCCGCATACCGCTCAGCAGCCGCAAGTTCTCGAGATCTGAAGGAGCCGATAGATGGCTGTCACTTACAACTACGGTACCGGCCGCCGCAAGACTGCGGTCGCTCGTGTGTTCATCAAGCCGGGCACCGGCAACATCGTCGTCAACGGCAAGCCGGTCGACGAGTTCTTCTCGCGTGAAACCGGCCGCATGATCGTGCGCCAGCCGCTGGTCCTCACCGGAAACGAAGGCCGCTTCGACATCATGGTCAACGTGGTCGGCGGTGGCGAATCCGGTCAGGCGGGCGCGGTGCGCCACGGCATCACCCGCGCGCTGGTCGATTACGACGCCGGCCTGAAGGGCGATCTCCGTGCCGCCGGCTTCGTGACCCGCGACGCCCGCGAAGTCGAGCGCAAGAAGGTCGGCCTGCGCAAGGCACGCCGCGCCAAGCAGTTCTCGAAGCGCTGATTCTTTTCGTCGCGCATCGCAAGTCGAAAGCCGCCCACTGGGCGGCTTTCGTGCTTGTATGTCCCGCTCGCGAGGATTCTTGCGGTGCGCGTGGCCGTAACGAGGCGTTCACCGCTCGTGTCGGCCGATGATGCGATAATTGCCATTCAGTCTTTCGTCGCGAGGAACGAGCATGGTCAAGGTTGGAATCGTAGGCGGCACCGGGTACACCGGCGTCGAGCTCTTGCGTCTGCTGGCGCGTCACCCGGGGGTCGAGCTGACCGCAATCACCTCGCGCGGCGAGGCCGGCATGGCGGTGTCCGACATGTTCCCCAGCCTGCGCCGGCGGGTCGATCTCAAGTTCGTGACCCCGCAGGACGCCGCCCTGGAGAAATGCGACGCGGTGTTCTTCGCCACGCCCAACGGCATCGCGATGAAGCAGGCTGCCGAGCTGGTCGACGCGGGGGTGCGCGTGATCGACCTCGCCGCCGACTTCCGCATCCGTGACGTCTCCGAGTGGCAGAAGTGGTATGGCATGGAGCACGCCGCGCCCGAGCTCGTCGCCGAGGCGGTGTACGGCCTGCCGGAGGTCAACCGCGAGCAGATCCGCAGCGCGCGCGTACTCGCCAACCCGGGCTGCTATCCGACCGCGGTGCAGCTCGGCTTCCTCCCCCTGGTCGAGGCCGGGCTGATCGACACCGACCATCTGATCGCCGACGCCAAGTCGGGCGTCTCGGGCGCCGGCCGCAAGGCCGAGGTGCACACCTTGCTGCCGGAAGCCGCCGACTCGTTCAAGGCCTATGGCGTGCCGGGTCATCGTCACCTGCCCGAGATCCGCCAGGGGCTTGCGCTCGCTGCCGGCCATGCGGTCGGGCTGACCTTCGTGCCGCACCTGACGCCGATGATCCGCGGCATCCATGCCACGCTGTACGGCCGTCTCAAGCCGGGCGTCGATGCGGCCGACCTGCAGGGGCTGTACGAGAAGCGGTATTCGGGCGAGGCCTTCGTGGACGTGATGCCCGCGGGCAGCCATCCCGAGACGCGCTCGGTGCGCGCCTCCAACCTGTGCCGCATCGCGGTGCATCGCCCGCAGGGCGGCGACACCGTGGTGGTGCTGTCGGTGATCGACAACCTGGTCAAGGGCGCGGCCGGCCAGGCGGTGCAGAACCTCAACATCATGTTCGGTTTCGACGAGGAAACCGGGCTCGACATCGTACCGGTCAGCCCCTAAGGGAACTGTCTCGGCCGGATCCGATCACATTTTGACGATTCCACCGCGGAAGGTGCATCATCCGCGGTGTCCCCCAGCAGAGGAGAAAACATGAGCGCAGAAGTCGCAACCCCGGAAATCATGGTCTTTACCGACAGCGCCGCGAACAAGGTTCGCGAGCTGATCGAAGAGGAAGGCAACCCCGATCTCAAGCTGCGCGTCTTCGTGTCGGGCGGCGGGTGCTCGGGCTTCCAGTACGGCTTCACTTTCGATGAGGAAGTGAACGAGGACGACACCACGTTCGAGAAGAATGGCGTGGCGTTGCTGGTCGATCCGATGAGCTACCAGTACCTGGTGGGCGCGGAGATCGACTACACCGAGGGCCTGGAGGGCTCGCAGTTCGTGATCCGCAATCCGAACGCGACCAGCACCTGCGGCTGCGGTTCTTCGTTCACCGTGTGAGCGCGGCCGTCGCAAAAGAAACGGGGCGCCGCGGCGCCCCGTTTTGTCTGCTGCGGCCGCACGGCGTTCAGCGCGCGTCGGCAAGCTCGTAGTTGAGCAGAGCGAAGCGCTGGCGCAGGTGCGCGGTGTTGCGCTTGAAGGCGGCGAGCTCCTTGTCGTTGAAGGAGTCGGCCATCGGCAGTGCGACCGTCATCGGGTCGGCGGGCACGTCCTTAAGGCGCACCTCGTAGTGCAGGTGCGGTCCGGTGCACCACCCGGTGCAGCCCACATAGCCGATCAGCTCGCCCTGGTTCACCGCCTGGCCCTTCGCGAGGCCCTTGGCGAAGCCGTTGAGGTGGGCGTAGTGGGTGGTGATGTCGTTGCGATGCTTGAGCACGATCAGGTTGCCGAAACCGCGCTGGGTGCCGATGAACTCGATGGTGGCGTCCGACGTCGCCATCACCGGGGTGCCGATCGGTGCCGAGAAGTCGGTGCCGTTATGGTTGCGCCAGCTGCCGTGGATCGGATGCAGGCGGCGACCGAAGTTCGAGCTGACCCGGGAGAACTCCAGCGGCGAGCGCAGGAAGCCCTGCTGCAGGCTCGTGCCGTCGTCGCTGTAGTACTGCTCCTTGCCGCTCGGCCCGCGGTAGAGCACCACCGCGTGGCGTTCGCCGTTGTTGATGAACTCGGCGGCGAGGATGCGCCCGGCGCGCACCGGGTTGCCTTCCTCGTAGATCGCCTCGTAGACCACGTTGAAGCGGTCGCCCTTGCGCAGGTCGGTGTGGAAGTCGATCCAGGTGCCGAAGATGGTGGCGAGCTGGGTGGCGACATTGTCGGGCAGGCCGGCGTCGTCGGTTGCGCCGAAGAGCGAATGGGTGATCGTGCCCGAACGCATCTCGACCATGCTGGTCTGGGCGGCTCCGCTCGACTCGCGCAGCGCGAATCCGCCGTCGCCACGCTCGAGAACGACCTGAGCGCTGGTATTGCCGATCGGCAGCGAGAAACTGAGCAGGCGGCCTTCCAGCGAGACCACCGCCGTCACCGAACGGCCCGCGCGCAGCTGACGCAGTGCCTTGCGGCCGGCATCCGAGCCGGACAGTTGGGCGAGCGCGGCGGCATCGTCGATGCGCAGGCGGTTGAACATCGCCTGCAACGTGTCGCCCGCCTGGATGCGTTCGTAGTGGACGAAGGGCAGCGAGGCGTCGGTGTCGGCGCGCGTGACCGCAGGTGCGGGCAGGTGCTCGACGACACGCGCGACGAGCAGGTCCGAAGGCAGGCTGCCGGGTGCGACCGCGGTCGCGGCGACCACCCCGAGCATGGAAACCCCACCGATACCGATGGCAATCCAGGTTCGCGGACGGGAGAGGAGTCGAGCCGGCAGATCGGCTAGAATTCGAGTCTTTCTGGCCTTCATGGTCTCGGTGGGCTTGGATGCGGGAAAAAAATTTCCGGAAGTGTAGCAAAGGTGCGCTTCGGTTCGGCAAAGTAATTTTGGAGAAATTGAATGTCTGATGTTCAGGCGGCGATCGACCTGATCAAGCGCGGCGCCGATGCCGTGCTGATCGAGGCCGAACTGGTCGAGAAGCTCAAGCGCGGCAAGCCCCTGCGGGTGAAGGCCGGATTCGACCCCACCGCGCCCGACCTCCACCTCGGCCATACGGTGCTGATCAACAAGATGCGTCACTTCCAGGAGCTCGGTCATCAGGTCCAGTTCCTCATCGGCGACTTCACCGGCATGATCGGGGACCCGAGCGGAAAGAACAGCACCCGCCCGCCGCTCTCGCGCGAGCAGATCCTGGAGAACGCCAGGACCTACCAGGAGCAGGTGTTCAAGATCCTCGACCCGGACCGTACCGAGATCTGCTTCAACTCCGCGTGGATGAACGATCTCGGCGCCGCCGGCATGATCCGCCTGGCCGCGCAGCAGACCGTCGCGCGCATGCTCGAGCGCGACGATTTCGCCAAGCGCTACGGTAACAACCAGCCGATCGCGATCCACGAGTTCCTCTACCCGCTGTGCCAGGGCTACGACTCGGTGGCGATGAAGTCCGACGTCGAGCTCGGCGGCACCGACCAGCGCTTCAACCTGCTGATGGGCCGCGAGCTGCAGAAGCACTACGGCCAGGAACCCCAGTGCGTCGTGATGGTGCCACTGCTCGAGGGCCTCGACGGCGTCAACAAGATGTCCAAGTCGCTGGGCAATTACATCGGCATCGCCGAGCCGGCCAGGGAGATCTTCGGCAAGACCATGTCGGTGTCGGACACCCTGATGTGGCGCTACTACGAGCTGCTGTCCTTCCGCTCCACCGCCGAGATCGCGCAGCTGCGCGCCGAGGTCGAAGGCGGGCGCAACCCGCGCGACGTCAAGGTGATGCTGGCGATGGAGTTCGTCGCCCGCTTCCATGGCCAGCGCGCGGCCGAGGAGGCGCTCGCCGACTTCGAGGCGCGCTTCCAGCGCAACGCGATCCCCGACGATCTCGCGCAGGTCACGGTGAACGCCGGCGCTGAAGGGCTGCCCTTGTTCCAGGTGCTCAAGCAGGCGGGACTCACCGGCACCACCTCGGAGGCGATGCGGATGGTGGAGCAGGGTGGCGTACGCATCAACGGCGAGCGCGCCGAGGACAAGGGCCTGCTGCTGCGCGCCGGCGAGACCGTGGTCCTGCAGGTCGGCAAGCGCAAGTTCGCCTCGGTGGTGCTGTCTTGATCGACTGCGCCGCTCGGCGCGGAGCCGGGCGATGAGCGCGGCCGCGGCTGCCCGTCCGATCGGGGTCTTCGACTCGGGCGTCGGCGGGCTCACCGTGGTGCGCGCGCTCATGGAGCGCCTGCCGCTCGAGGACATCGTGTACTTCGGTGACACCGCGCGCGTGCCCTACGGCGTCAAGTCGGTCGCCACCATCGAGCATTTCACCGCGCAGATCACCGAGTTCCTGCTCCAGCGCGACGTGAAGATGCTGATCATCGCGTGCAACACCATGGCGGCGGTGGCGGCGGACGTGGTGCACCGCCTGGCCGCCGGCATTCCGGTGCTCGATGTCATCGAGGCCGGCGCGCGCGCCGCGGTGGCGGCCTCGCTCGGGCGCCGGATCGGCGTCATCGGCACGCCGACCACGATCAACAGCAATGCCTACGCGCGCCGCATGCACGAGCTCGATCCGGCGGTGCGGGTGTATTCGCAGGCCTGCCCGCTGTTCGTGCCGCTGGTGGAAGAAGGCTGGCTGGACCACGAGGTCACCCGGCTCACCGCGCAGGAATACCTGCGCCCGGTGCTCGCCGAGGAGGTCGACAGCCTGGTGCTGGGCTGCACCCACTATCCGCTGCTCAAGCCGCTGCTGCGCGACGTCGCCGGGCCGCGGGTGCGGCTGATCGATTCTGCGCTGACCACCGCGGAACTCGCTGCCGAGCGCTTGCAGCAGGCGGGGTTGGCGCGCAGTGGCGGCGGTGTGGCCGATTACCGTTTCGTGGTCAGCGACGTGCCCTTGCGCTTCCAGACCATCGGCGAGCGCTTCCTCGGGCGTTCGCTCGGGGCGGTGGAGAAGGTCGACTGGTAGCGGTGGCCCGCGCGCTTTCAGGCCGGGCCGCGTGACACCGGCCGTGCCGGGTCGGCGCACCATTCGCTCCACGAGCCTGCATACAGGCGGGAGCCGGTGAGCCCGGCCGCCTCCATCGCCAGCAGGTTGACGCAGGCGGTGACTCCCGAACCGCACTGGTGCACGACCTGGCGCGCCGTATGTGCGCCGAGCAGGGCGGCGAACTCTTCGCGCAGCAGCGAGGCCTGCTTGAAGCAGCCGCGCGCGTCCAGGTTGTCGCGGAAGAAGCGGTTGCGAGCGCCGGGGATGTGCCCGCCCACCGGATCGAGCACCTCGTTCTCGCCTCGGAAGCGATCCGGGCTGCGCGCATCGAGGAGCAGCATGTCGGGGCTGCCGAGGTGCTCCAGCACGTACTGGCTGTCCACCCTGTCCGGGCGCAGGGCCAGCGTGTAGGTGGCGGGGCGCGGTACCGGCGGCTCGTCGTCGAGCACGAGCCCCGCCGCCATCCAGGCCTGCAGGCCGCCGTCGAGCACCGCGACGCGATGGTGGCCGAGCCAGCGCAGCATCCACCACAGGCGCGCGGCGAACATCCCGCCGGCGTCGTCGTAGGCGATGACCTGGCTGTGGTTCCCCACCCCGCAGGCGGCGAGTCGGGCGGCGAGGCTGGCGGGGTCGGGCAGGGGGTGGCGCCCGTTGCGGCCGGTCTTCGGTCCCGACAGCCCGGTCTCGAGGTCAATGAAGAAGGCCCCCGGCACGTGAGCGGAATCATAGGCGCGCTGGCCGAAGGCCGGATCGACGAGGTCCGCCCGGCAGTCGAACACGACCCAGTCGGCATCGCGCAAGTGCTGCGCGAGCTCGATCGCGCCGATCAGCGTCGCATAGGAAGCATTCACTGCGTGGCCTCGGCAGCCTCGCCGGCGGCGATCCAGGCGCGCGCCTCGTCCTCGTCGTCGAAGACCTTGACCTCGGCGGTGACGAAGAGCTGGGACACCCAGGCGCTCCAGGTCAGCCACTGGTCGTCGGTGAGCACTGCGATGCGGCGGAAGTCGCCCGCGTGCTTGCGCGAGAACTTGATCTCCTCCCACGCCACGTCGAGGGTGAAGCCGGCCATCTGGCGCAGATCGAAGAGCAGGTCGACCGGGCCGTTGAACTGGATCCGGTAATTGACCACGTCCTCGAATTCCTTGTAGTCGGCGAGGGTGAATTCGCCGAAGACGACGAGCGAAACGAGCTTGTCGGTGCTCTCGGTGCTGATCATGACAGTCTCCCTGGAAGTGGTCCGAGATGGGGGCGGGGATGTCCCCACTATAGTCCGCGTGCCGGCGGCGCTCAATCCGTCGCGGCGGCACGCGCCGGCAACGGCACCGGCTTGGGGGTGGCGAGCGAGACGCCGATCGCGCCGGCCACGATCAGCCCGACCGCGAGCCAGGACGAGGCTGGCATGAGCTCGTCCCACAACAGCATGCCGAACAGGCTGGCGAAGATCACTGTGGCATAGCTCAGGTTGGCCGACACCACGGTGCGCCCGTAGCGGTAGGAGCGCGTCATCGCGAGCTGGGCCAGGCCGCCGAACAGGCCGACGCCGAGCAGCGTGGCGAGCTGCAGGCCATCGGGTCGGTGCAGCTCGCCGGTGAGCGCCCATGTCAGGCCCATCGCCGAGGTCATCACCGAAAACCAGAACACGGTGCGCACCTCCGACTCGCCTGCTCGGCCGAGCTCGCGCAGGCTCACGTAGGCGAGGCTGGCGAGCGCTCCCGAAGCCAGCCCGGCGAGCGCGCCCAGCCATTGTTCGGGCTGCAGCGTGGGACGCAGCAGCACGACCACGCCAGCGAAGCCGGCGAGGATCGCGAGCATGGCGAGGCCGCGCAGGCGCTCGCCGAAGAACAGCGCCAGCACCAGGGCGACGAAGAGCGGCGAGGTGTAGTTCAGTGTGACCGCGGTCGCCAGCGGCAGCAGTCCGATCGCGAAGAAGTAGCAGCCGAGCGCGATCGAGCCCGACACGCTGCGCGACAGGTGCATCTTCCAGTGCGGCGTCTTCAGCCCGATGCCGCGGCTCGCCGCCAGGCCGACCATCATCAGCATGCTGACGAGGCCGCGCCAGAACACGATCTCGCCGGTCGAGAACACCCCCGAGGCCAGCTTCACGCACACCCCCATGCAGGCGAACAGGAAGCAGGAGACGATCATCCAGAAGGCGGGCATGGCGGTTGCTGCGCTGCAACGAAGGGGCTCCATTGAATCACATCGTGGCTTTCCCGGGGTGGCGGTGGGGCGCGTCCGGCGCTAGGCTCCCGGCATCCCGGTCAGCTCCTCGTGCGGAGTCGCCATGGCCTACCTGCTCGCCCTCGACCAGGGCACCACCAGCTCGCGCGCGATCGTGTTCGACGCCGGCGGGCGCGTACGCGGCCTCGCCCAGCAGGCGTTCGCGCAGCACTTCCCCGCGCCCGACCGGGTCGAGCACGACCCCCAGGACATCCTGCGCACCCAGTCCGATTGCGCACGCGAGGCGCTCGCCAATGCCGGCGTGGCCGCGCGCGAGGTGGCGGCGATCGGCGTCGCCAACCAGCGCGAGACCACCGTGCTGTGGGAGCGCGCAAGCGGTCGCGCGCTTGCCCCGGCGATCGTCTGGCAGGATCGCCGCACCGCCGCCGAGTGCGAGCGCCTGCGCGCCGCGGGCTGGGCCGAGGACGTGCGTGCGCGCACCGGGCTTGAGCTCGATCCGTACTTCTCCGCCACCAAGCTCGCCTGGCTGCTCGACCACGTCCCCGATGCGCGCGTGCGCGCCGAGCGCGGCGAGCTCGCCTTCGGCACCATCGACAGCTGGCTGGTGTGGCACCTGAGCGGCGGCCGGCTGCATGTGACCGACCCCGGTAACGCCGCGCGCACGCTGCTCTTCAACCTGCACTCGATGGACTGGGACCCGGTACTGCTCGAGCGCTTCCGCATCCCGCCCGCGCTGCTGCCGCGTGTGGTGGCGAGCAGCGGGGTGTGCGGCGAGACCGATCCGGCGCTGTTCGGCGCCGCGATCCCGATCGCCGGCATCGGCGGCGACCAGCAGGCGGCGACTTTCGGCCAGGCCTGCCTTTCCCCGGGCATGGCGAAGAACACCTACGGCACCGGCTGCTTCCTGCTCATGAACACCGGCCATGCGCCGGTCGCCTCGACCAACCGGCTGCTGTCCACGGTGGCGTGGACCGGTGTGGACGCGTCGCCGAGCTATGCGCTTGAGGGCAGCGTGTTCATGGGCGGCGCGGTGGTGCAGTGGCTGCGCGACGGCCTCGGGCTGGTGCGGCGCGCGTCCGAGGTCGAGGCGCTGGCGGCGAGCGTGCCCGACAGCGGCGGGGTGGTGCTGGTGCCGGCCTTCACCGGGCTGGGCGCGCCCTACTGGGACCCGCATGCGCGCGGCACCCTGCTCGGGCTGTCGCGCGGCAGCGGCGCAGCGCACATCGCACGCGCGGCGCTGGAAGCGATCGCCATGCAGAGCGTCGACCTCGTCGACGCGATGGCGCGCGACGGTGCCGCGCCGCTCGCCGAGCTGCGCGTCGATGGCGGCGCTGCGGCCAACGACCTGCTGATGCAGATGCAGGCCGATCTGCTCGGCGTACCGGTGCTGCGTCCGCGCCTGCTCGAGACCACTGCCTTTGGCGCCGCCTGCCTGGCTGCGCTCGGCTGCGGGCTGTGGAAGCGGCCGCAGGAGATCGCCAGCCACTGGCAGCTCGACCGCCGCTTCGAGCCGCGCTGGCCGGCTGAGCGGCGTGAAGCGGCGCGCGCGCTGTGGGTGCGCGCGGTCGAGCGCGCGCGGGCGTGGGCGCAGGACTGAGCGGCTTGCGCTCATGGAAGCCGCCCACCCGCACGCCCGCGCCCGGCTGCTCGGCCGCCTCGCCGACACGCGCGCGGTCGATGTGGTCGTGGTCGGCGGTGGCGCCACCGGGCTGGGCTGCGCGCTCGACGCCGCGGCACGCGGTCATTCGGTGCTGCTGGTCGAGGCGCACGACTTCGCCGCCGGCACCAGCTCGCGCTCGACCAAGCTGATCCACGGCGGCGTGCGCTACCTCGCCCAGGGCCGCATCGGCCTGGTGCGCGAGGCCTTGCGCGAGCGCGGACACCTGCTGCGCAACGTGCCGGCGCTGGTGCATCCGCTGCGCTTCGTGGTGCCGGCGCGCACGCTGGCGGAGCGGCTCCTGCTGCGCATGGGGCTCGGCGCCTACGAGGCGCTCGCGGGGGCGGACGGGCTGGGCGGCTGCAGGATGCTCGACGCCGCCGGCCTGCGCGCGGCGCTGCCCGGCCTGCGCGACGAGGGCTTGCGCGGCGGCGTGGCCTTCCACGATGCCCAGTTCGACGACGCCGGCCTGGCGCTCGCGCTCGCGCGCACGGCGAGCGGCCACGGCGCGCTGCTGCTCAACCACTGCGCCGCGCACGAGTTGGTGGTGGAAGCGGGCCGGCTGCGCGGCGTCGTCGTGCGCGAGGCGGAGGGCGGGCGTGCGTACCGCATCGCCGCACGCGCGGTGATCAACGCGACCGGCGTGTGGGGCGATACGTTGCGTCGGCGCGCCGACCCCGCCGCGCGACCGCTGTTGCGCCCGAGCCAGGGCGTGCATCTGGTGGTCGATGCAGACTGCCTGCCCGGTGGCGACGCGCTGCTGGTCCCCCGCATGCCGGACGGACGCGTGCTGTTCATGATCCCCTGGTGCGGGAAGGTGCTGATCGGCACCACCGACACGCCGCGCGCAGACGCGCCGGACGAACCCGAGCCGCTTGCAGGCGAGGTGGATGATCTGCTCACGGCTGCCGCGTGCTGGCTGCGCCACCCACCGGCACGCGATGCGGTGCGCAGCGTCTTCGTCGGCCTGCGCCCGCTGCTCAGCGCGGAGGAAGATGGCGGCGCGAGCAGCCGGGTCTCGCGCGAGCACCGCATCGAAGTCTCGGCGCAGGGCCTGGTCAGCGTGCTCGGCGGCAAATGGACGACGTATCGTGCGATGGCCGAGCAGGCCGTGGATGCGGCCGAGGCGGTGGGCCGGCTGACGCGGCGTAACTCGCCGACCGCTGCGCTGGCGCTCGATTGCGGCGTGCGGGTGGGCGAGGAGCAGGGCGACGACATCCTGCCGGGCGCGCCTCGCGGGCTTCTGCCCGGCCTGTTGCCCGGCGCCGCCGCGGTGCGGCGCGCGCTGCGCGAGGACTTCGCACTCTCCATCGAGGACGTGCTCGCGCGCCGCAGCCGTGCGCTGTTCCTCGACGCCGCGGCGGCCGCGGCGGTGGCGCCGGCGGTGGCCGATCTCGTGGCCGATGAACTGGGCTGGAGCGCACCGCGACGCGAAGCCGAGCTCGCCGCCTTCCTCGGGCTCGCCGGGCGTTACCGCGCGCGCAGCCGCAGCACCGCCTCCAGCCCGCCCTCGGGGTGATTGCGCAGTGCGATGTCGCCGCCCTGGGCGTGCACCAGATTGCGCGTGATCGCCAGTCCGAGCCCGGTACCGCCGGTCTCGCGATTGCGCGAGGCCTCGGTGCGGTAGAAGGGCTCGAAGACCTTCTCGAGCTCGTCCTCGGCGAGGCCGGGGCCGTGGTCGCGGACGCGGATCTCGCAGTGTTCGCCAGCGCAGGCGAGCGCGAGCTCGACCTCGCCGCCGAACTTCACCCCGTTCTCGACCAGGTTCCACAGCGCGCGGCGCAGCGCCGAGGGATTGCCGACGACGCGGCCCTGCGCGTCCTCGGGCACGCGCACCGTCCATCCCATGTCGCGCGCGTCATCGGCGAGGGCCTGAAGCAGGGGGCCGAGCTCGATCGGCTGCGCCGTGCTGCGCTCGTCCAGGCTGCGTGCGTAGGCGAGACCCTCCTTCACCAGGCCCTGCATGGCGTCGAGGTCGGACTGGATGCGCGTGCGCAGGCCCTCGTCGTCCACCATCTCGGCGCGCAGGCGCAGGCGGGTGATCGGCGTCTGCAGGTCGTGGGAGATCGCAGCAAGGATGCGGGTGCGCTCGGCGACATGCTCGGCGACGCGCTGCTGCATCTGGTTGAAGGCGGCGGCGGCCTGGGCGACCTCGGTGGGGCCGCGGGTGTCCATGGGCGCGCGCGTCGGGTCCTCGCCGAGCGCGCGTGCGGCCTCCGCCATGCGCGACAGCGGGCGCGTGGCGATGCGCACTGCGATCCAGGTGAGCAGGCCGACGCCGAGCACCAGCGCGGCGAGCGCGGCGAGGAAGGGGCCACGCTGATGCGGCATGATCGGCGGCATTGGTGGGATGCCCGGCAGGCGCACCTGCAGCGGGGTGCCGTCGACGAGCGCGAGCACGATCGCCAGGCCGGGATGGGGGCGGTCGTCGCGCGGATGGGTGTACAGCGTCGCCGGCCGCTGCGGCATCGCCTCGCGCAGGGCTGCGTGCAGGGGGTGGTCGTCGGCGAGCGGACGCAGGCGGTCGTGCGGCGGGCGCAGCGCGAGGCGCAGGCGGCGGCGGCCGATCTCGTCGATCCAGCGCTCGCGCTCGGGCGGCGACATGCGGTCGAGCAGGTCGGCGACGCTGGCGATCTCCTGCGCCACGCCTTCGAACAGCGCGCTGCGGCCGATGCGCTCGCTCTCGCCGAGGAAGAGGGCGAGGCTCACCGCGAGCACCAGCGCGATGCCGATCAGCCAGATCAGCATCAGGCGGGCGAACAGGCTGCGTGGCAGCGGCAGCCTCATCGCGCGCCGCCTTCGTGCGGCTCTTCGGCTTTGGTGTCGGCTTCGGCGACGACCTCGGCGGCGAGCACGTAGCCTTCGTTGCGCACGGTCTTGATGATTGCCGGTTCGCGCGCGTTGTCGCCGAGGCGCTGGCGCAGCCGGCTCACCAGCAGGTCGATCGAGCGGTCGAACACGTCGGCCTCGCGGCCCTGGGTGAGCTCCATGAGCTGGTCGCGCGACAGCACCTTCTGCGGGTGAGAGAGGAAGACCGCGAGCATGCGGTATTCGGCGCCCGAGAGCGCGACCACCGTGCCCTCGGCGTCGACCAGGTGGCGGTTGACCGTGTCCAGGCACCAGTGCGCGAAGCGCAGCAGGCGCGCGTTGGCGGGCGGGGTGGCGTCGAGGTTGGGCGGCAGCGCGCGCGTGCGGCGCAGCACCGCGCGGATGCGGGCGAAGAGCTCGCGCGGCACGAAGGGCTTGGCAAGGTAGTCGTCTGCACCCATCTCGAGGCCGATGATGCGGTCCATGTCCTCGCCGCGTGCTGTGAGCATCAGGATCGGGGTGTTGGCGTGCGGTCCGCCGCTCGCGCGCAGGTTGCGGCACAGGGTGAGGCCGTCCTCGCCCGGCATCATGAGGTCGAGCACGACGAGGTCGATGCGGTGGGTCTCGAGCGCGGCCTTCATCTCGCGCCCGTCGGCCGCGGTGGTGCAGCGCAGGCCCTGCTTCTCGAGGTAGTCGGCGAGCAACTGGCGGATGTCGCGATCGTCGTCGACGATCAGGATGTGGTCGGACGTGTTCATGCGGGGGTCTCCATGGCCTGGATCATAAGGCGGGGCGGGGCCGGCTTTGTATCCCAGCGTATCTGCGCGCGCTGCCGAGACATCAGGCTGCAAACGCGCGCCGTGCGGACAAACCCCGCTTACATCGCGGTGTTCAAATGGCTCCGTCGCCCGAACGGACGGGCAACACGGACAAGCAACCCACAGGAGAGCCATCATGAAAAACTGGATGAAAACCTCGATCGCCGCCGCCATCATCGCCACCGGCGCCATCGGCAGCACCGCCGCGCTGGCCTGGGGTGGCCATTGCGACGGCCCGCGCGGCGGCAAGGCCGGCTGGTCGCAGATGGCGCCCGAGCAGATGAAGGCGAAGATGGCCGAGCGCGCCGAGCTGCACATGGCGCGCCTCGAGCTTGCACTGGTGCTCACCCCGGAGCAGAAGCCGGCGTTTGAGAGTTTCAAGGCCGACATGAAGGCGCGTGCCGAGCGCATGGCCGCGACCATGGCCGAACGTCGCGCCGCGAGCCAGCCGAAGACGGCGATCGAGCGCATGCAGCGCATGGAGGAGATGAGCAAGCTGCGCCAGGCGGAGATGGGCGAGGCGCGCAAGTCGGTCGAGGCCTTCTATGCGACGCTGAGCGATGCGCAGAAGACCGTGTTCGATGCGGAGTTCCAGCAGATGGGGCGCAAGGGCGAGCGCGGCATGAAGGGCGGCGGTCCGCGTGACGGCAGCGGCATGGGGCCGGGCCGCGGCTGAGCGCTCACCCCCTTTCGCATCTTGCTTCGAGGTCCGGGGCCACCCTTCGGGGTGGCCCCGGTGTTTTTTGGGGGAGCGCCGGCAGGCGCGAATGCGGCGGCCCGATACCCGCCGACGCATATCGCCTCGTCACCGCCTGTTCGGGGCTCGCGCCGCTCCACAGGAGCTTCGATCGAGGTGCGCATGGTTCTCGCCCAGGAAACGAAAAAAGGCCACCCCGCAGGATGGCCTTTCGTCTCCTCCCCCGTGATGAGGGAAGCAGTCTCTTAGTGGAACTGCTCTTCTTCGGTCGAGCCGGTCAGCGCCTTGACCGAGGACGAACCGCCCTGGATCACGGTGGTGACGTCGTCGAAGTAGCCGGTACCGACTTCCTGCTGGTGCGAGACGAAGGTGTAGCCCATCTCGCGCGCTGCGAATTCCGGTTCCTGAACCATTTCAACGTAGTGCTTCATGCCTTCGCCGCGAGCGTAAGCGTGGGCGAACTTGAAGGTGTTGAACCAGTTGACGTGGATGCCGGCCAGGGTGATGAACTGATACTTGTAGCCCAGCGCGGACAGTTCTTCCTGGAAGGACGCGATCTGCGAGTCGTTGAGGTTCTTCTTCCAGTTGAAGGACGGCGAGCAGTTGTACGACAGCAGCTTGCCCGGGCAGGCTGCCAGCACCGCTTGAGCGAACTCACGGGCGAAGCCGATGTCGGGCACGCCGGTTTCGCACCACACCAGGTCGGCGTACGGGGCGTAAGCGACGCCGCGGGAGATGGACTGTTCCAGGCCGTTCTTGACCCGGAAGAAGCCTTCCTGGGTGCGTTCGCCGGTGAGGAAGGGCTTGTCGTTCTCGTCGTAGTCGGAGGTGATCAGGTTGGCCGCTTCAGCGTCGGTACGGGCCAGGATCAGGGTCGGCACGCCCATGACGTCGGCGGCGAAACGTGCGGAGATCAGCTTCTCGACCGCTTCGCGGGTCGGGACGAGCACCTTGCCGCCCATGTGACCGCACTTCTTGGCGGCGGCCAGCTGGTCTTCGAAGTGCACACCGGCCGCACCGGCAGCGATCATGTTCTTCATCAGTTCGAAGGCGTTCAACACACCGCCGAAACCGGCTTCAGCGTCGGCGACGATCGGCAGGAAGTAGTCGATGAAGCCTTCGTCACCCGGGTTGATGCCACGCGACCACTGGATCTCGTCAGCGCGCTTGAAGGTGTTGTTGATGCGGCGAACCATGGTCGGCACCGAGTCGTAGGCGTACAGCGACTGGTCGGGGTACATGGTCTCGGAGGTGTTGCCGTCGGCGGCCACCTGCCAGCCGGACAGATACACGGCCTCGAGGCCCGCCTTGGCTTGCTGCATGGCTTGACCGGCGGTGATGGCGCCGAAGGCATTCACATAACCTTTCTTGGCGCCGCCATTCACTTTTTCCCACAGCACCTTGGCGCCGCGCTGGGCGAAGGTGTACTCGGGCTGAAGGCTGCCACGCAGGCGGACCACGTCGGCCGCGGAGTAGCCGCGCTTGACGCCTTTCCAACGGGGATTCTCGGCCCAGTCTTTTTCGAGGGCGGCGATTTGCTGTTCGCGGGTCATGGTCATGATGCGTCCTTATGAATGCAGGAGGGGGTCAGGCATCGCGGCGGGTTCAGGCACCGGTCGCGGTGTTCCGGCTGCAGCGGTTTTCGAGGGAGAAAGGGCACTGCAGATGGGATGAGAGTATAGGAGGCATTCTGCGCAGCAGCAATATGTCTTATATAAGACATAAGAAAAAATATTTTCCATACCAAACAGTAACTTGCTGCATCGTTTTTGTATTGTGAAAAGGAATGGAGCGCTGTGAAACGGGAAAGCGGGGCGGCTCTGCTGCATTGCACGCCCCGATGGTTCCTGTAGGAGCGCCGGCAGGCGCGAATGTTACGGGTGGCCGTCGTCAGCCACGTCGATGGCTGCGCGCCTGCAGGGCGCCACAACCGCCCGGCAGGCGGGGCGCGCGCCGCGATCCTGCGCGTGAAGATCGTGTTCGTGACCAGATGCGTCGTGTCGTGCGGTACCGCGGCGGGTTCCGGAGCAGGCCTTGTCGCGCTCGCCGTCTCGCTCTCCGCCCCTTACGCGTGACTCCTGGCGCCTCTCAAAGCAAGGGCTGCGCGCTCACGACCACGCCGTCCTCGTCGGCGTAGACGTAGTGGCCGGGCTGGAAGGTGACGCTGCCGAAGCTTACCGGTACGTCGACCTCGCCGACGTTGCGCTTGACGGTCTTCCTGGGATGGGTGCCAAGCGCGAACACGCCGAGGTCCATCTCGCCGATCGCCTTCGAGTCACGGATGCAGCCATAGACGATGATGCCGGCCCAGCCGTTCTTGACCGCCAGCTCGGCGAGCTGGTCGCCGACCAGGGCGCAGCGCATCGAGGCGCCGCCGTCGATCACCAGCACGCGACCGTTGCCGGGGCTCTCCACCGCCTTGCGGACGAAGGAGTTGTCCTCGAAGATCTTCAGCGTGGCGATCGGCCCGCCGAAGGACGGGCGACCGCCGTAGCTGGCGAACATGGGGGCGACGACGGCGAGCCCGTCTTCGTGGGTGTCGCAGAGGTCGGCGGTCTGGATGTTCATGCTGGCTCCTCGAAAAAGGGGGCGGTGCGCCGGGTGGTCGGCGCGGGAGCGGGCATGATAAACGACCGCGCTGCGAGCGCGGCGGTGTGGGAGCGGGAGGTGTGGGAGCGAGCTTGCCCGCGAAGGAGCGGCTCGCCGATGTGACGTTCGCGGGCAAGCCCGCGCCCACAGCTGAACCTGCGAACGTATGGCTGCAACGAAAAACGGCATGTCCCGACCTGGGGACATGCCGTTCCCCGTATGCGCCGGGGGGGGCTCCGGCGAAGATCGCTCAGGCCGTGGCCGCCTCCGTCTCCTCGAACACCAGCTTGACCTTGTCGTCCTCGTCGAGGTCGATGGTCACCTTGCCACCATTGACCAGGCGGCCGAACAGCAACTCGTCGGCGAGCGCCGAGCGGATCGTGTCCTGGATCAGGCGAGCCATCGGACGCGCGCCCATCAGCGGATCGAAGCCCTTCTCGGCCAGCCAGGCCTTGAGCTCGTCGCTGAAGTGGGCCTCGACCTTCTTCTCGTGCAACTGTGCCTCGAGCTGCATGAGGAACTTGTCCACCACGCGCAGGATGACCTCGTTGTCGAGCGCCTTGAACGAGATCATCGCGTCGAGCCGGTTGCGGAACTCCGGCGTGAACAGGCGCTTGATGTCACCCATCTCATCACCCGCCTCGCGCTTGGCCGAGAATCCGATCACCGACTTCTGCATCGCCTCGGCTCCCGCGTTGGTGGTCATGATGACGATCACGTTGCGGAAGTCCGCCTGGCGGCCGTTGTTGTCGGTCAGCGTGCCGTGGTCCATGACCTGCAGCAGGATGTTGTAGATGTCCGGATGCGCCTTCTCGATCTCGTCGAGTAGCAGCACGCAGTGCGGCTTCTTGGTGATCTGCTCGGTGAGCAGGCCGCCCTGGTCGAAACCGACGTAGCCCGGGGGCGCGCCGATCAGGCGGCTGACCGCGTGACGCTCCATGTACTCGGACATGTCGAAGCGCACCAGCTCGATGCCCAGCGTATAGGCGAGCTGGCGGGCGACCTCGGTCTTGCCGACGCCGGTGGGACCGGAGAACAGGAAGGAGCCGATCGGCTTCTGCGGGTTGCCCAAGCCGGAGCGCGACATCTTGATCGCCTTGGCGAGCGCCTCGATGGCGGCATTCTGGCCGAAGACGACGTTCTTGAGATCGCGCTCGAGCGTCTTCAGTGCGGCCTTGTCGTCGTTGGACACGGTGCGCGGCGGGATACGGGCGATCTTGGCGACGATCTCCTCGATCTCGTTCTTGCCGATGGTCTTCTTTTGCTTCGACTTGGGCAGGATGCGCTGGGCGGCGCCGGCCTCGTCGATGACGTCGATCGCCTTGTCGGGCAGGTGGCGGTCGTTGATGTACTTGGCCGACAGCTCGGCGGCGCTCGACAGCGCCGAGTTGCTGTACTTGATGCCGTGGTGCTCCTCGAAGCGGCTCTTGAGCCCCTTGAGGATCTCTACCGTCTCGGCCACCGAGGGCTCGACCACGTCGATCTTCTGGAAGCGGCGCGAGAGCGCGTGGTCCTTCTCGAAGATCTGGCGGAACTCGTTGTAGGTGGTCGCGCCGATGCATTTCAGCTGGCCCGAGGACAGCGCCGGCTTGAGCAGGTTGGACGCGTCGAGCGTGCCGCCCGAGGCGGCGCCCGCACCGATCAGGGTGTGGATCTCGTCGATGAACAGGATCGCGTTGGGGTTCTCGATGAGCTGCTTCAACACCGCCTTGAGGCGCTGCTCGAAGTCGCCGCGGTACTTCGTCCCGGCGAGCAGCGCGCCCATGTCGAGCGCGAACACCTGCGCGTTCTCGAGGATCTCTGGTACACGGCCCTCGATGATGCGGCGCGCCAGGCCTTCGGCGATTGCGGTCTTGCCCACGCCGGCCTCGCCGACCAGCAGCGGATTGTTCTTGCGCCGGCGGCACAGGGTCTGGATGACGCGCTCGACCTCCTTCTCGCGACCGATCAGCGGGTCGATCTTGCCCACCAGTGCCTGCTGGTTGAGGTTCTGCGTGTAGCTCTCGAGCGCGCCGCCGGAGGACTTCTCTTCCTGCTCCTGCTCGCCCTGCTCGGGTTCGCTGCGGCCCTGCGGCGGGTTGCCCTGCGGCGGCGCCTTGGCGATGCCGTGGGAGATGAAGTTCACCACGTCCAGGCGCGAGATGTTCTGCTTCTGCAGGTAATACACCGCGTGCGAGTCCTTCTCCCCGAAGATCGCCACCAGCACGTTGGCGCCGGTGACTTCCTTCTTGCCCGAGGACTGCACGTGCAGGATCGCGCGCTGGATGACGCGCTGAAAGCCCAGCGTGGGCTGGGTGTCGATCTCGTCCGTGCCTTCGATGCGCGGGGTGTGTTCTTCGATGAAAGTGGTCAGCTCGCGACGCAGTTCGTCGATGTTGGCGGCGCACGCCTTCAGCACCTGTGCGGCGGAAGGGTTGTCCAGCAGGGCAAGCAGAAGATGCTCCACGGTGATGAACTCGTGGCGCTTCTGCCGTGCCTCGACGAAAGCCATGTGCAGGCTGACTTCAAGCTCTTGCGCGATCATTCAATTCTCCTCCATCACGCATGCCAGCGGATGTTGATGCTGACGAGCAAACGAGGTGACCTGCTCCACCTTGGTCGTGGCGATGTCTCTGGGAAAGACTCCGCATACCCCCATGCCCTCTCTGTGGACTTGGAGCATGACTCGCGTGGCACGTTCGCGATCCATGCCGAAATATTTCTGCAGGACGACGATGACGAAATCCATCGGCGTGTAGTCGTCGTTCAGCAGCATGACCTTGAAGAGCGGGGGCGGGCGCGTGCGCGTCCGCTTGGCTTCCAGGACCAGATCGTCTTGTTTTCGGGTGCCCATAAAAACATTCTAATGAAGTCGAAGCAGAGTGCAACACGCGTGCGAGCGCGCGTCGAGATGTCCGAAAACCCCGTTTCGAGTGTGGTTTGGCGCATACGCCGCGAATCGACCTTCTTGCGCTGCGGCATGGGCGCATGTCCGTGCCGCATGCGAAATCGCGCCCCGAATGGGGGTGGATCTGCCCCTTTTCATGTTGCGCTGCGTGATCGAAAGCCGGCGAAATCCCGTTGACGCTGTCGTGGCGAATGCGTAAAAACGGAGGCGTGCGCCGGCTCGAGCCTGATCCCGAGGGGCTTTCGGAGGTGGTCTTGGTCCCTGTCAGCGCCGACACGACCGTGGTCTGCGAAAGCTGCGGTGTAACAAGCAACCTTGAAGGATCCAAGCAATATGGCAACTGGTACCGTGAAGTGGTTCAACGATTCCAAGGGTTTCGGTTTCATCACGCCGGATGATGGAAGTGAAGACCTGTTCGCACATTTCTCCGCCATCAACATGAGCGGTTTCAAGAGCCTGAAGGAAGGCGAGAAGGTTTCCTTCGACGTCACCCAGGGTCCCAAGGGCAAACAGGCCTCGAACATCCAGCGCGCGTGATTCCGTAGCGCTCGTGATCGCATCTGCCGCCGCCGGTGGCGGGTGAAAAAACAGAAGGGCCATCGGATCATCCGATGGCCCTTCCGGTTTTCTGGAGCCGGTGCGTCCCGCCGGGCGGTTGCAGGCAACCGCCGCGCCGAATCACTTCAGCTTCACTTCCTTGTACGGGACGTGCTTGCGCGCGACCGGGTCGTACTTGTTGAACTCGAGCTTTCCAGGCGTGGTGCGCTTGTTCTTCGAGGTGGTGTAGAAGTGACCCGTACCTGCGGTCGACTCGAGCTTGATCTTTTCGCGGATGCCCTTGGCCATGGCGTTCTCCGTTCAGTTCGGTTGCTTACAGCTTCTCGCCGCGGGCGCGAAGCTCGGCAACGACGACGTCGATGCCTTTCTTGTCGATCGTGCGCAGACCGGCGTTGGAAACGCGCAGGCGGATCCAGCGGTTCTCGCCTTCGCTCCAGAAGCGGCGGCTCTGCAGGTTGGGCAGGAAACGACGCTTGGTCTTGTTGTTGGCGTGGGAAACGTTATTTCCCACCATCGGTGCTTTACCGGTCACTTGGCAGACGCGAGCCATACGATGCTCCAGGGAATTCTGATTGCGGAAAACGTGCGAGGATAATGCATGAAGCGCGGTCGAGGCAAGCCCTGCGCACCATGATCGTGTTCGCAGGGGGAATGCCACGCAGGGTCGGGGCGCCGGAGCGGGGGGCCGGACGGGACCTCACAGCAGGCCGCGTTCGGCGAATGATACCGGATGACCGTGTGCCGGCACCACGAAATGATCGAGCACGCGCACGTCGACCAGGCCGAGGGCGTCCTTCAGGGCGCGCGTGAGCATCTCGTCGGCGGTGCTTGGTTCGGCGGCGCCGGAGGGGTGGTTGTGGGCAAGGATCACTGCGGCGGCGTTGCGTGCGAGGGCGAGCTTGACGACCTCGCGGGGGTATACCGAGGTCTGGGTGAGCGTGCCCCGAAAGAGATCCACCGCCTCGATCAGGCAGTGGCGGGCGTCGAGCAGCAGCACGCAGAAGGTCTCGTGCGGCAGGTGTCCGAGGCGCAGGCGCAGCCAGTCGCGCACGACCTGGGGCGAATCGAACAGCGGGCGCTCGACCAGCGTCTCGGCCAGCGCCCGCCGCGACAGTTCCATGACCGCCTGCAGTTGGGCATACTTCGCCAGCCCCATGCCCGGCACCGCGGCGAACTCGTTCGCGTCGGCGCCACACATGCGGGTCAGGCTGCCGAAGCGGGACAGCAGGGTGCGCGCGAGGTCGACCGCGCTTTGCCCGCGGATGCCCACGCGCAGGAAGATCGCCAGCAGCTCCGCGTCGGAAAGCGCGGCGGCGCCGCGGGCGAGCAGCTTCTCGCGCGGACGCTCGTCCGCCGGCCAGTCGGTGATCGCCATCGCGTTTCCGCCTCCCTCGTAGGGGCCTTTCGGCCCATCCAGAATGCATCGATTCGCCGCGGAGTATAGTTCATCGTCATGAGCATGTTGAGCAATCGCAAGATCGTCCTCGGGGTTGGCGGAGGGATCGCCGCGTACAAGTCGGCCGAGCTGGTGCGCCTGCTCGGCAAGGCGGGCGCCGAGGTCCACGTGGTGCTGAGCGAGGGCGGGGCGCGCTTCGTGACCCCGGTGACTTACCAGGCGCTTTCAGGCAACCCGGTGTGGTCCGACCTGTGGGATGCGCGCATGCCCAATCACATGGCGCACATCGACCTCGGCCGCGACGCCGACGCGATCCTGGTCGCCCCGGCGACCGCCGACTTCCTCGCTCGCCTCGCCCACGGTCATGCCGACGACCTGCTCAGCACGCTGTGCCTGGCGCGCGCGGTGCCGCTGATCGTCGCCCCGGCGATGAACCGGCAGATGTGGGAGTCGCCGCCCACGCAGCGCAATGTCGCGCAGATCCGCGCCGACGGCGTCGCCGTGTTCGGGCCCGCGGCGGGCGACCAGGCCTGCGGCGAGGTCGGCATGGGGCGGATGCTCGAGGCCGAGGAACTGCTCGAGCGCCTCGAGGGCTTCTTCGTCCCCAAGCTGCTCGCCGGGCGCAAGGTGGTGCTCACCGCCGGGCCGACCTTCGAGGCGCTCGATCCGGTGCGCGGCATCACCAACGTCAGCTCGGGCAAGATGGGCTACGCGCTCGCACGCGCCTGCGCCCAGGCTGGCGCGGAGGTGGTGCTGGTGAGCGGGCCGGTGAGCCTGCCGGTGCCGGCCGACGTGAAACGCACGAGCGTGACCAGCGCGCTCGAGATGCGCGACGCGGTGTTCGCCGCGCTGCATGGCGCGGACGTCTTCATCGGCGTGGCCGCGGTGGCGGACTATCGCCCGCTCGCGAGCGCCGAACACAAGCTGAAAAAAACCGCCGATACACTGAACATCGCGCTCACCCCCAACCCCGATATCCTCGCCGAGGTGGCCGCGCGCGCGGATGCGCCCTTCTGCGTCGGCTTCGCCGCCGAGAGCCGCGATCTCGACGCCTACGCCGAGGGCAAGCGGCGCAACAAGCGGCTGCCGATGCTGGTCGGCAACCTCGTCAGCGACGGCATGGGCGGCGACGACAACACCGTGATCCTCTATGACGACGCCGGCCGCCACCCGCTGCCGCGCGCGGCCAAGGCCGAGGTGGCGCGCGGCATCGTCGCCCACCTCGCGGGCCTGCTGCCGGCCCGGGGGCGCTGAGCGCAACTGCAACGACAGGCCGGTCGCGGCATGCGCCGGCCGCCGGCAAGGAGAGCCGAAATGCACCGAATCGACGTAAAGCTGCTCGACGAGCGCCTCAAGACCCATCCTCCCGCTTATGCCACCGAGGGCGCCGCGGGGCTCGACCTGCGCGCCTGCCTGCCGGGGCCGATCACCCTGCATCCGGGCGAGACCACGCTGGTGCCGAGCGGCCTCGCGATCCACCTCTCCGACCCCGGCCTCGCGGCGATGGTGCTGCCTCGCTCCGGGCTCGGTCACAAGCACGGTATCGTTCTCGGCAACCTCGTGGGGCTGATCGACTCCGACTACCAGGGGCAGATTTTCGTCTCGATGTGGAACCGCGGGCGTGCGAGCTTCACCATCGAGCCGATGGAGCGCATCGCGCAGCTCGTGGTGGTGCCGGTGCTGCAGGTCGGCTTCAACTTCGTCGAGGGCTTCGAGCAGAGCTCGCGTGGGGCCGACGGCTTCGGCAGCACGGGCAAGCACTGATGCATGCGGGCATCCCCACCGGTGTGCATGTGCTATGCCGGCGCGAGGGCCGCGTGCTGCTGATGCGGCGTGCCGGCACCGGTTTCTTCGACGGCCTCTTCAGCCTGCCCGGCGGCCATGTCGAGCCGGGCGAGTCGGTGCGCGCGGCGGCGCGGCGCGAGCTGCGCGAGGAGACCGGGCTGGAGGTCGAGGAGGGCGCGCTCGCGTGGCTGGGCGTGGTTCATCGGCGTTCGGATACCAACCGCATCGACTTCTTCCTTGCCGCCGAACGCTTCGCCGGCGAGCCGGCCATCCTCGAGCCGCACAAGTGCGATCGCCTCGAATGGCACGCCCCCGGGACACTGCCCGAGCACATGGTCGATTACGTGCGCGCCGCGCTCGCGGCCGGCCCGGCGCCGTGGATCCTGGAACTCGGCTGGGAGGAGACCGTCCCGGCGTAGGTGCCCACGTCCGGATCGTCGCCGCAAACCGGCTCCCCCGAAACCGTGACGGCTCCTGTAGGAGCGGCGCAAGCCGCGAATGCAGCCGCATGATGATCGACGCGGCTGCAGAACCCCGCCGCGGTGTTCGCGCCTGCCGGCGCTCCTGCAGAAGACATCGCACCGCGAGGCGCTTGCAGGAGCGGCTAAAGTTGCGGAGCGGGCGCTTGCTATAATCGTCGCCACCGCTCACCTCGCCTACGCCGCGCCGGGCCTGCGTGTGGCCCTAGGAGAACCATGGCATGAAGATTTCGACGAGCACGCTCGCCCGCTGCGCCGCCGGCTTGGGGCTATCCCTCGGACTCTCCGCCGCCGGCGCCGGCGAGCTCCCCAAGGTCGATCTCGCGCGTGCGGCCGAGATCAGCGCGGCGCGCTGCGGACTTTGCCATGGCATTGACGGCGACAGCTCCTCGCCGCTCTACCCGCGCCTGGCCAGCCAGCACCACCAGTACATCGCCAAGCAGCTCGCCGACTTCAAGGCCGGGCTCCGCAAGAGCGACACCATGGCGAGCATGGCGACGGACCTCACGCCCGAAGAGATGCTCGCGCTCGGCGTCTATTTCGAGCAGAAGCCCACCAAGCCGCGCCCCACACGGGATGTCGAGCTTGCCGGGGTGGGACGCTACATCTTCCACCGTGGCAATGAATCCTCGGGCGTTCCCGCCTGTGCCGGCTGCCACGGCGAGGCCGGCCACGGCACCGACCAGCTGCCACGCCTGGCCGGACAGGTGCCGCGCTACATCGAGGATCAGCTGCGCTCCTTCAACAAGCGCGAACGCACCAACGACAACGCCATCATGCACTCGATCGCCTCGAAGCTCACCGAGCTCGAGGTCAAGGGCGTGGCGATGTACATCAGCTCGCTCGAGTGATCCCCTCGCGGCGCGTGCACCGCCGCGGGCGCGGCCGTCGGCAGCCGCTCACTCCAGGGTGTCGGCCCAGATGTGGTAAGCCCATTTCAGCGCGGTGCGGCCTTCGGCGACGCTGGCCTCCTCCGACAGCCCGCCCGCGCCCGGCACCGGCAGCAGCTGTGCCTTGGCGGCGTCGTACTGGTGCACCGAGGCCACGTGCATCGCCGCGCGGTCGTCGACGAAGCTGTAACAGGTGTTCATCACCACCGGGGTGGGATTCGGCGGCAGGCCGGCGAGGTCGTTGAGGATCGCCGCTGCGACCACCTTGGCGTGCTGGTTGGCCATGTGGCCGGATTTCGGCATGCCGGGGGCGGGGAACACCGCATCGCCGATCACATGCACGCCGGGCATGCCGCGCGCACCGAAGGCGAGCCAGTCGACTTCCGCCCAGGCGTCGTTGATCAGGGCCAGGCCGCTGCGGGTGGCGAGTTCGCCGGCGCGCATCGGCGGGATCACGTTGAGCACGTCCGCGCGTACGCGCTCGAACTCGAACTCGGCCTCGCGCGTGGCGGCGTCCACCGCCAGCAGGGTGCTGTTGGGGCGGTATTCGATCATCGTTCCGTAGCGTGCGAAGGCGCGCTCGAAGAGGGCCTTCTTGGCGATGATGCCTTCGTTGGCGTCGAGCACCAGCAGCTTGGAGCGCGGCTTGGTGGTGCTCAGGTAATGGGCGACCACGCAGGCGCGCTCGTAGGGGCCGGGCGGGCAGCGGTAGGGTGCGCGCGGGATGGTCATCGCGAACACGCCGCCGTCGGGCATCGCCTCGAGCTGGGCGCGCAGGATCGCGGTCTGCGGGCCGGCCTTCCAGGCGTGCGGGATGCGCTCCTCGTTGCCGGTCAGGCCCTCGATGCGCGCGGACTCGAAGGCCACGCCGGGGGCGAGCACCAGGCGGTCGCCGGCGATCTCGCCATGGCGCGCGGTGCGCACGCTGCGGCGGCCGGGTTCGACGCCGAGCGCCTCGTCGGTGATCACGCGCACGCCCCAGTTGCTGCGCAGGCGCTCGTAGTCGAGGGTGATGTCGGCCATCTTCTTGAGGCCGCCGATCACCAGGTTGGACATCGGACAGGACACGAAGGCGGTTTCCCGCTCGATCAGGCTGACGTCGACCGCGCCCTCGCTCCACATGCGCAGGTACTTGGCCGTGGTGGCGCCGCCGAAGCCGCCGCCCACCACCACGATGTGGGGGCGTGCGCGCGCGCTGGCGATGCGGGGGAGGGCGAGCGCGGCGGCGGTGGCCGCGGTGGCGCGCAGGAAATCGCGTCGGTGCAGGTTCATGCGTTTCCTCTTCCTCAGCGCTGTTCGGAGAACCAGGTCGCGATCAGCTCGAGCTGCTCGTCGGTGTAGCCGCGCACGATCTGGTGCATGATCGTCGCCTCGTGCTCGCCGGAGCGAAAGTCCGCCAGCATGCTCAGCAGCTTCTCGCGCGGCCGCCCGACCAGGGGCTCGTACACGCTGCGTCCGCCGGTGCCGTGGCAGTTGGCGCAGGTGGCGGCGAGGTTGCGTGCCAGGTGGGGGTCGGCTGCCTGGGCCGGGGCGACGGCGCCGGCCAGAACGAACGCGCTGGCGAGGAGTCTGTTCTTCATTGTGCGAATGGCCTCGATGGAGCGCCCGTGGGGGCGGAGGACGATGCTGCGCTGCGCCAGGGCGGCGCCGGCTGTGCGAGTATAGCCGCCCTCGGCGGCCACGCGCCGCCACCGCGGCCGGTGGTGGGCGCCCCCCACGGCGCGTCATGCGAACCCTGCAGGAGAACCGGATGGACCAGAAACGAAGACAACTGCTGCACGCTGCCGGCGGCCTCGGCGTACTGGGTCTGCTCGCCACGGCCGGGCTGATCTCGCCCGCGCAGGCGCGGGCCGCCGCCGCACGGCCGGGCTTCGACGCGCGCGAGCTGAACGCCGCGCTCGCCGCGCTGGGTGCGCAAGACGCCGGCGCGAGTTCCGATCTGAGCCTCACCGCTCCCGACATCGCGGAGGTCGCCAATGCGGTCTCGGTCGAGGTGAAGAGCCGCCTGCCCGGCACCGACCGCATCGCGATCCTGGTCGAGAAGAACCCCTTTCCGCTTGCCGCGGTGTTCTCCATCCCGGAGGGCACCCAGCCCGAGCTGATCACCCGGCTGAAGATGGCGCAGAGCGCGGACGTGGTCGCGCTGGTGCGTGCCAACGGCCGCTTCCATATCGCGCGCAAGGCGGTCATCGTCACCATCAGCGGCTGCGGCTGAGGCCGTGCCGGCACAGGAGAGCGAATCCATGGCAAACCCGATGCGTATCCGTGCGGATGTCCGCGACGGTGTCACCGATGTCCGCATGCAGATCCCTCATCCGATGGAGAGTGGCCAGCGCAAGGACGACAAGGGCGCGATCATTCCCGCGCACTTCATCACCCAGCTCGAGATCCGTCACGGCGAGCGCCTGGTTTTCGGCGCCGAGTTCGGCCCCTCGGTCTCGGCCAACCCCTTCCTGCGTTTCCGCTTCAAGGGCGCTGCGGCCGGTGACCGCCTGGTCGCACGCTGGGTGGACAGCCGTGGCGAGAGTCGCAGCGACGAGGTCACGATCACCTGAGCCTCCATGGGTGCAAGTCCGGTCTTTGTCGGCGAATTTTACAATTTGCTGCTTTATTGGTTTTTTTTCAGGCTTAAATCGAATCAAAACAATTGTTTGTGCAGTTTGGCAAGAATTTTGCTTATCGCCTCGCGTCACTTACACCGAGGATAAAGCGATGAATCTGGTCAGATTGGGATTGCCCGTGGCGCTTGCCGCGATGAGTACGACGGCTGCGGCCGCGCTGGTGGATCTGAGCAGCTGGACGGCTCAGGGCGGGAGTTCGAACTGGCAGGTTGCCGCAGACAAGAATTCGGTCCTGCAGTCGGTCAATGGCAACCCGACGGTGTTCTTTTCGGGCAGCAACGATCGCGGTAACGTCCTCTCCGGCAAGATCCGGGTCCAGACCACCAGCGACGACGACTTCATCGGTTTCGTGCTCGGCTACAAGTCCGGTGATGCGAGCGCCGCGAGCACGGACTTCATCCTGATCGACTGGAAGCAGGCGACACAGGTGAATGGGAACTGCACCGGGAAAGTCGGGCTGGCGATTTCGCGCGTAGCCCAGGGCCTGGCGGATGGCAGTGGGACCTGGTGTCACGACCCCGCCAAAGGCGTGACCGAACTTGCGCGCGGGACCACGCTGGGCAGTACGGGCTGGGCGGACAACACCGAGTACCTGTTCGACCTCGTGTTCACCGCGACGAACATCCAGGTCAAGGTCGATGGCACGACCGAGCTGAACGTGAACGGCAGCTTCGCCGACGGCAGCTTCGGCTTCTACAACTACTCGCAGCAGTCCGTGCGCTATTCGGCGATCACCGAGGACGTCGCGCCGCCCACGAACTCGGTGCCGGAGCCGGGCGTGCTCGCGCTCCTCGGCATCGGCCTGCTGGCCGGGATCGGTGGCGTGCGCAGGCGCAAGGCCTGAACGCCTGCCCCGGCGGGCGCGGCGATGCGCCCCCGCCGGAGCTCATGTGCGGGTGTCCGGCTCGGGGGCGAACAACTCGCAGAAGCGCAGCTCGACCGGATAGGGGAAGAAGTCCTCGACATGGCCGTCGCGGATGCGCTGTTGCGCGTCCTGCCAGAACTTCGGCGCGAGCAGGTCGCGGTGGTGCTTGAGGAAGGCCTTGCGCACCCGCGGCACGCCGAGCAGGAAGGTGGCGAACTCTTCCGGAAAGACGTCCATCGGCCCGGCCGAATACCACGGCTCGCCCGACATCTCCATCTCCTCGTAGGGCGCCGGCGGGATCCTGCGGAAGTTCATGTCGGTCATGTACTCGATCTCGTCGTAGTCGTAGAACACGACGCGACCGTAGCGCGTGACGCCGAAGTTCTTCCACAGCATGTCGCCGGGGAAGATGTTGGCGATCGCGAGCTCGCGGATGGCGTTGCCGTACTCCTTGACCGCCTCCTCGAGCTCCGCGTCGCTCGCCTTCTCGAGGTAAAGGTTGAGCGGCGTCATGCGGCGCTCGATGTAGAGGTGCTTGATGATCACCTTGTCGCCGTCGACCTCGAACGAAGACGGCGCCAGCGTGCGCAGCTCCTCGAGCAGCTCGGGGTGGAAGCGCGCCAGCGGCAGCGCCGCGTAGGAGAACTCCAGTGTGTCCGCCATGCGGCCGACCCGGTCGACGTGCTTGACCATCAGGTACTTGCGCTTGACCGTGGCGCGGTCCATGTTCTTCGA
>ENA-UOUJ01000387-UOUJ01000387.1-activated-sludge-metagenome-genome-assembly--contig:-NODE-387-length-32034-cov-4.768536_pt1 | contig 32034 bp, 33 predicted proteins | sample MGYA00249839_ERZ747224 | MGnify/ENA primary metagenome ERZ747224 (study PRJEB28782, sample SAMN03220277) | activated sludge metagenome | biome: wastewater; feature: sewage sludge; material... | reverse complement strand
AGATGAAGTAACCATCACCATCACCCCGACCTACAGCGGCTGCCCCGCTATGGATGTTATCGCCTTCAACATCCGCATGGCGCTAATGAGCCACGGCATAAAAAAAGTAAACATCCAAAACCGCATAAGCCCCGCATGGACTACCGACTGGATGACCGAAGAAGGCAAACGCAAACTCAAAAAATACGGCATAGCACCACCCATTCGCAAATCGGTAAGCCCACTGGGACTTTTTGAAGAAGACAACGTACCCTGCCCCAAATGTGGCTCTGAAAACACCACCCTCACCAGCCAGTATGGCCCCACCTCTTGCAAAGCTTTATACAAATGCAACACCTGCCTTGAGCCTTTCGAGCATTTTAAATGTCATTGATGCAATGAAGCCGGAATATAAATCCGCTGCATCCTTAGTTGTTTGAGATGCGCTACGCTAACATCTCAAACAACTAAGGACTCTGGCCCATTTGCCTTGATGCGGGCGGTACCCTTTTCACGAGACTCGCCCAAGACACGAAAACTTGGTTATTTTTATGTAAGTCAAACGAACAATGAAGTTTCTACGCAAAATATTTATCTCCCAAAAACGCATTGAAACGGTTGAAGAAGCATTAAACATGTGGCGCAACCCACCCAACGCAGAAGCTCCATCATTTCCATTAATGCACTACGAGTATTTCCCGCCGGTTGAAGTTTTTCTAAAGCATAGCATTGAATCAGTTGTTTATAATCCCGATTACTTAAACTACAGATGGGGAGACCTTGCACGATTCATTGATGCTACCGGAAAGGTATACAAATGCAAGTACGAATTTGGGATAATGTTTCCCGAAGAAGTAGAACAAATTTTACCGATAGAAGACATTCGAGCAATCATAATAGATGTGCTTACTTTTCAAATGAGAGAATTCCAAAGAGACTACAATGATTTAATAAAACGCGTTCAGCACTCTTCCAATATCGCAGAAATGATATCATTGCTCAGTGAAGAATATGAAGAGTAATCTTATTACCTTATCTGCCTGATAGTAGCAACTGCGGTGAAGGGTGCTATCGCCGTAAAAGTTTAATAGTAGCAACTGCGGTGAAGCCCAAAAATCTTTTTTTAAGGTTTGAAACTTTTGAAAAGCAAAACGCCTGGTGTGTGCGGAGCGTTTTGTGGGTATTGCGCACGGGTGTATTTAAAAACAACCATTTTTGGAACAGGGGGCGAATGGTTACTTTCCGATACAGAACTTGCTAAAGATATAATCGAGCTTATCCTCCGTTGTGATTTCTCCTGTGATTTCTCCTAAGAAAAAAAGACAGCGGCGGATATCAAGTGCTATGAGATCGCCGGAAATATTGCTGCTGATGCCGGCACTTATATGTTCTAATGATTTTTGAACTTCTTGTAATGCGGCATGGTGGCGGGCGCTGGTTACAATGGTTCCTTCAGTTTCAAGATTTCCTAAAAGAGTAGTTTGATAAAGCTCATTGCGCAGTGTGTGTGCCCCATTGTTTTTTGCCGAGAGCAGTAATGTGCCTTTGGGAAGCATAACTGAAAGCGTATTGAAATGCTGTAGGTTTTGTGAGCCATCGAATGAGGCAATGGCAACATCGGCTTTGTTTCCTGCGAAAATAACTTTCTTGCCTTGTTCATTTATAAGTTTAGTTGCCTGTGTTATTTCATCTTCGTTGATGGTTGTAAGATCAAAAAGATAAACCACTATGTCTGCTTCTGTCAATGCTTTTTTGCTGCGCTCAATGCCGATGCTTTCAATGATATCGGTTGTATGTTCGCGAATGCCCGCAGTGTCTATGAGGCGAAAGATGATCCCATCAATGTTCAATGTTTCTTCGATAGTGTCTCGGGTGGTGCCGGCGATGTCGCTAACGATAGCCCGTTCTTCATTTACTAACGCATTAAGCAGGGTGCTTTTGCCCACGTTTGGTTTTCCAATTATTGCTACTTTAATGCCGTGCTTTATCACATTTCCAAGACTAAAAGAATCTAACAGCTTTTGAATTTTTTCTTTTGCATTTTCTATTAGTTCGCTCAATCTGCTACGGTCTGCAAACTCTACATCTTCTTCACTAAAATCAAGTTCCAATTCTATCAATGCACTGAACTGAATAAGCTCATCGCGTATTACTTTCAGGTCGCTACTAAAACCACCGCGCAAATTGTGCATAGCCGCATGATGTGCTGCGCTGCTCTGGCTTGCTATCAGGTCGGCAACAGCTTCTGCTTGTGTGAGGTCGAGCTTTCCGTTTATAAATGCGCGTTGTGTGAACTCTCCTGGTTTGGCAAGTACAGCGCCATTTTCTGTGCATAGTTTTATGACCTGCTCCAGTATATAATTCGATCCGTGGCAACTGATCTCTACCACATCTTCTCCCGTATAGCTTTTAGGGCTGCGATAAAGGCTTATTACTACTTCGTCTATAGCTTTTGTCTCTGAGGGAGAAGCCTCACCCAGCCCCTCCGAGGGAGGGGAGTGTTTAGGGCGTGGATCTATAATTCTTCCGAAATGGAGCGTATGTGTTTTTTGTTCTGCAAGATTTTTTCCTTGAAAAATTTTATCTGCAATGGCAATTGCATTTTTACCGCTTAGCCTTATTACTCCTATTGCACCTTCGCCGGGTGGGGTGGCGAGGGCTACTATCGTTTCGTTTATCGAATACATCTTTCTAAGTAAAAAGTCAAAAGTAAAAAAGTAAAAGGGTGTTACGTTTTTAAGGGCAAGTTTTGAATTCTTCATTTTACATTTTCAAGCCTCCCCCTACCCCTCCGAAGGAGGAATTCTTAGCGGGTGTCTTTTTCCTTGTGCTTTTTCAATTTTACATTTTACCTTTTCCATTAATTATGCGCGCAGTTATTCAAAGAGTATCAACAGCAAGTGTCACTATAAATGGGGAAATGAAATCTTCTATCGGCAACGGCTTTCTGGTATTGCTGGGTATTGAAATTGAAGACACACAGGAAGATACAGAATGGCTATGTAAAAAGATTGCGCAATTGCGTGTGTTTTCTGATGAGAATGGATTAATGAACGAAGACATCAAAGATGCGAATGGCGATGTGCTTGTAGTGAGTCAATTTACTTTGCATGCTTCTTACAAAAAAGGAAACCGTCCTTCATTCATTAAAGCAGCACGACCGGAACAAGCAATTCCTATGTATGAATATTTTGTGAGTAAGCTATCCGCACTTCTCGGAAAACCAATTGCAACAGGAACGTTTGGCGCCGACATGAAATGTGCTTTAGTGAACGATGGACCCGTAACGATTATAATGGACAGCAAAAAGCCTGAATAATTTTCCCACAAAGTCGCCGCATCATGGTCATCCTGTAATCCTGCAAATCACGGTTCAGTTGATTTCAAGCAAAGACACTAAGATACAAAGCCATCCACGACCTTTACTTTTGTAACATGAAACGTAAACACATCTCCCTTCCTTCGGAGGGGTTGGGGCAGGCTTCTCTTTCAGAGGACTTGGGTGATGCAGACATTCGCTTTATGAAAGAGGCATTGCGCCAAGCGCAACTTGCTTATGAAAAAGATGAAGTGCCTGTAGGAGCAGTAATTGTTTGGAATAATAAAATCATTGCACGGGGTCATAATCAGGTAGAATTACTCAACGACAGCACTGCACATGCAGAAATGATTGCCATGACAGCGGCATTCAACGAGCTTGGCAGTAAATATTTACCGGAAGCTACATTATACGTTACACTTGAGCCTTGCCTGATGGGCTGCGGCGCTATGTACTGGAGCAAGATTAGAAGAATTGTATTCGGCGCTTCTGATCCTAAAAACGGGTACAAACGATACGTCACCCCTCCATCGGAGGGGCGGGGAGAGGCTCCTTTTCATCCAAAAACTGAAATTGTGTATGGAGTTTTAGCAGACGAATGCGCACAATTAATGAAAGATTTTTTTCTTGCAAAAAGATAAGATGTTGTACAACTGGGTAAAGCTGGAAAATGTAGCGCTTCACGAGCTTGAGGAGCAGAAGATAAAGGATGCAAAACTGGGTGAGAAAATGATTTGCATTTTGAAGAAACAAGAAAAAATACACGCATTTGCTGCTACCTGCCCTCATCAGGGCGCACCATTGTGCGAAGGCTGGATTGACGCGCAGGGAAGAATAGTTTGTGCTTTACATAAATATCGCTTCGATCCTGCCAACGGAAGAAATACAAGCGGAGAAGGTTATAAATTGCGCACATATCCTGTAGAAATACGGGATGGTTTTATTTACGTTGGCATAATTGAATAGAATGATTCAGCATCCGCCCTACTTAAAAAAAGGCGCTACAATAGGAATTACTTGTCCCGCAGGCTATGTGTCTAACGAGCGTGTTGCCTATGCGATTGATGTGCTTCAATTATGGGGCTTCCGAATAAAGGTTGGCAATACCGTTGGCAATGAACATTTTTATTTTTCGGGAACGGATGCAGAGCGGCTTGTAGATCTGCAAATGATGCTGGACGACCCTGGTATTGATGCGATATTGATGGGAAGAGGCGGATATGGTGTGTCGAGAATTGTTGATGAAATTGACTTTACTGCATTTGCAAAAAGACCTAAGTGGATTTGCGGATTTAGCGATATAACTGTGTTGCATAATCATATCAATGCCTTGCTGGCAATTCCCACATTACATAGCCCCATGTGTGCAGCCTTCAAACCTGAAACTGTAAACTCAGACCACATCAAAAACTTTTTTGCAGCGCTTACCGGTGAAAGTCTGTTTTATCACACACCACCCTCCGAATTTAACCGGACAGGAATAAGCGAGGGAATATTAACCGGCGGCAACCTTGCTATTCTTGCACACCTCACAGGGTCGGCTTCGGAAGTAAATACGGACGGAAAAATATTGTTCATAGAAGATATTGGTGAGCATTTGTATCATATTGACCGGCTTATGCTAAATCTAAACCGTGCAGGCAAACTGGATAGATTGAAAGGATTGATTGTGGGAAGCTTTACAGAAATCGAAGATACTGAGCGACCATTCGGGCAAACTGTAGAAGAAATTATTTCTGATAAAGTCAAGGAGTACGATTATCCGGTTTGTTTTAATTTTCCTTGCGGTCATCAAGAGATTAATTACACGCTAACATTGGGGATGAACCATCGGATGATCGTTACAGAGCAAAGCGGACAATTGGAATTGAGAAGGCTGAATGCTTAAAAACTTGTGCTCTTCCATGCACTCATACCACCAGAAAGATTGTAGAGATTTTCAAACCCCATTTGCCCCAATCGCTGAATGATAATAGCGCTGCGAATTCCTTTTTCACAATAAACAACAACCGGAATTTCACGTTTAAATTCCTCTTTTCTTTCCATCGCTTCCCCTATGGGAATGTGTACTCCGCCAATGTTGAAAGCTTCTCTTTCATAAGCTTCACGAACATCAATAAGAAAAAGCTTCTTGCCTTGCTCTATCCATTGCATTAGTTCTTTGGGGGAAACTTCTTTCATTATTCGGTGGTCAACGCCTTCCACAGCATATCCTTCAACTGATTAATATTGATATTAGCAACCGAGGAAATAAAAATATGCGGCACTTCTTTTGGCAAGGTGGCGGCTATTTCTGTTTTCAATTCATCATCCAGCATTTCACTTTTACTGATGGCAAGAATGATTTGTTTGTCCAGCAACTCTGGATTGTATTGTTCAAGTTCGTTGTAGAGAATCTTGAATTCTTTCGCATGATCTGAACTGTCTGCCGGGATAAGAAACAGCAAAACAGCGTTGCGTTCTATATGCCTTAAGAAACGATGCCCCAAACCTTTTCCTTCCGCAGCTCCTTCAATAATGCCGGGAAGATCGGCCATACAAAACGACTTGTTGTCGCGGTAAGAAACAATACCAAGTTGAGGAGTAATTGTAGTAAATGCATAGTCTGCAATCTTTGGTTTCGCAGCGCTCACTACAGAAAGCAAAGTAGATTTTCCGGCATTAGGAAATCCAACCAAGCCTACGTCTGCCAAAATCTTTAGCTCAAGATATTTGTAGCCTTCAATCCCCTGTTCACCGGGCTGTGCATGTTCAGGTGCCTGATTGGTAGGTGTTGCGAAATTGCTGTTTCCTAATCCTCCTCTTCCGCCTGGCAGCCATATTACCTCTTGTCCGTGATGTAAGATTTCAGCTTCTATTTCACCTGTCTCCTCATCTTTCGCAACCGTTCCTAAAGGCACCTCTATGATCACATCTTTTCCATCACGTCCCGTGCAATTATTCTTGCTTCCGTTCTCACCATTTTCTGCATGGATATGTTTATGATAGCGTAAATGCAACAATGTCCAAAGCTGTGAATTGCCACGTAAAACTACATGACCACCTCGACCGCCATCACCTCCGTCGGGGCCGGCCATTGCATTGAATTTGGTTCGGGCAAAATGAGAACTTCCAGCCCCACCTTTACCCGAGCGGCAAAATATTCGGATGTAATCAACAAAATTTCCTTTCTCCACTATGCAGGCAACAAATACTTGTCAATTTCTTTGGTGATAAGTTTGAATGTCTCGTCAATATTTCCATCGCCTTTCAATCGCTCCAGTTTTCCGTGAGCATTGTAGTAGCCGGCAACAGGTTCTGTCTTTGCAAAATATTCTTTGATGCGTTTTACAATCACTTCTTCGGTATCGTCTGTTCGTCCGGAAGTGGCCCCGCGTCCAATCAACCGGCGAGTGAGTTCTTCTTCGGGTACTTCCAAGGAAAGAACAAGGTGTATTTCTGTGCCTTTGAATTCAAGTAGTTTGTCTAATGCTTCTGCCTGAGCTTTTGTTCTTGGAAAACCATCGAAAATAAAACCGCGTGCGTTGGGTGATTCATCAATTTTGCTGCTAATCATTCCAATCACTACTTCATCGGGCACAAGCAAACCCTGATCCATATAACGCTTAGCTTCCACTCCAAGTGGTGTTTGCCGGCTTACCTCATCGCGCAGCAGATCTCCTGTAGAAATATGTTGCAATTGGTAAGTGGAAACGATACCGGTGGATTGAGTTCCTTTACCACTACCCGGAGGACCAAACAAAACGAGATTAAACATAGAGTACGAAAAATGTTGAGTTCACAAAAATAGGATTATGCACCGATTAGCCTAATAAACAATGAAGGCGATAGTTTTTTACGTTATTTAGCAATTCTGCAAGTAGTTTTTATGAAACTACAGACTTGTATTATGCAATCAAAGAGACAACTAAAACTTCTTCCTATTCTGTTGATAGGCATAGGCTCAATTGCCATGAGTTTTTCTTGCTTTTATGACATCTGGACAGCTTACTTTGGCTTGCAGAAAATCACGGGTACTCTGTTCTCAGCTGATACTTATTCTACAACAGTGTCTCATAGACGAGGGCGCAAATCTCAGGTGGTGGAATTGGTTTTTTATTTGACCGAAGTTGACAAACGTTTCAAACTTGCACGAAATATTGATCAGAGTTATCTTGATGAAGAGTATGAAGATTACAGAAAGTCCCTACAGCGTGCAGACTCAGTGTCAGTGTGGATAGGAAAAAGCAATACAAATTATGAATCTACGATTTATAGAATAGCTGCCGACGAAAGAATCATTTTTTCAGAAAAACAGGTTCGCGGAAACAACCAACTTGGAGCTATATTCTTTTTGATTTTAGGAATCGGAGCTCTCAGTTTCTTCTTCTGGGGTTACAAGTTGCATTCATCTTCCTCTACTCATTTCTAAAACCTTTTCCGCCTCTTTTTTACTAAGCTCTTTATAAGTTCCGGCAGCCAATTCTTCTATTGTTACATTGCCAATGCTATATCTTATCAGGCGCAGTGTAGGAAAGCCAACACCAGCCGTCATTTTTCTTACCTGTCTGTTTTTACCTTCCGTAAGTGTTAGCGCCAGCCACGATGTGGGAACATTTTTTCGGAAACGGATAGCCGGTATTCTTTCAGAAACATTCGGCGCTTTATCAAAGATTTTTGCTTTCGCAACTGCTGTTGTATGATGCTTTCCATTAGCATTGATGGTTACACCGTTTTCCAATCGCTCAATCGCTTCTTCATTAATCATTCCTTCCACTTCCACCCAATAAGTACGCTCGTGTTTGTGCTTTGGTTCAAGCATTCGGTGTGTAAGTTGTTTGTCGTTAGTAAGGAACAACAAACCTTCACTATCAAAATCTAATCTTCCAACCGGATAAACATCTTTTGGCAGCGCGAAAAAATAATCTGCTAAAGTTTTTTTCTCTCCTTCTTTCGAAAACTGTGAAAGCACATGAAATGGTTTGTGAAAAATGTAGTAACGATACATAAACTTAGTGGTGCGTGAAAGCCGCTATAGGCAAGGCTTTCAGAGGTTAAAAGAAAAAGTCCGGCGAGTTGTGATCTGCCGGACTTTTATAAGGATGGGTTAGTAAGTACAATCCTATCACAATATTAAAAAGAAATTCTACGACTAAAAAAAAATCTTCTGAAAAATTTTTCGTTGTTGAAAACGTGTGAACAAGATGATGGAGTTTGGAACGTTGTTGAAAGTGATAAATGTCTTTGGAACTAGTGGAGTTTTCGTTGGATCTGTTCAGCCGTTGAACGCTTCACTTTCTTAATGCTCCAACTTTTCCAACTAAAAAGCCTACCAGTCTTTTTCCACTTTTACTTTTACCGCTTTTCCTTTTTCCTTTTTGTCGTGCAATCTTTTTTCTTCTTGTGCCAATGCGTTGAGTAGTTGCTCTGCCTGCTCTTTCGAAAGCTTACTGGGCTGCGATTGCGAACGTTGATCTTTTTGATCTTTCTGTTCTTCTTTACCTTCTGATTGTTGTTGCTCTTTGCTGTTTTCTTCGTTCTGCGATTCGTCTTTATTCTTCTGTTCTTGATGCTCTTTGTTTTGATCGTTCTTATTTTGATCGTTCTTGTCTTGCTGATCTTTATTTTCCTGCTTGTTATTTTTTCCGTCTCCACTTTGTTCTTTCTTCATCATGGCAAGTGCATAAGAAAGATTGTATTTCGCAGCTTCGTCTTGTGGATTATTTCTTAGCGCGGCTTTGTAAGCATTTGCTGCTTCCTGCCATTTTTGTTCGTTCATGTAAGTGTTGCCAATGTTATAATTAGCATCAGCTTTTATGGTTTTGTCTTTTGCCTGCTTTGCTGTGTTGGTCATAACTTGTCTGGAAGCATCGAAATTCTTTTGCTGGTACAAAGCATTTCCCAGATTAAACATGCCCGGTGTAAACGCAGGATTTTTCTTCAACGCTTGCTGATAGGCCGCTGCTGCTTCTTTGTATTTTTTCTCCTGATACAATTTGTTACCTGTGCGTACCTGCTTGTTTTGCGCATACGCCATTGAAGTAGAGCAAACCAAAACCACTATTATCAATCTAACTTTCTTCATGCTGTTTTACGTTGTGCTTTTAACCGGCTACCGGGTAAGAAATATTCAAGCAAAAGCGCGGCAAATGCGGCAGCTAAAAAATATTGAAAATAACTGGCGTAACTGCTAAATACAACTGCTCCTAAACTCTTCTGCTCCATTCCGTCAATTTCGTCAACAAGTTTGGTTGCAACTTCATCGGTATTGCGTAGCAAAGTGTACGTTCCTTTTCCTTCAGCAGCAATTGCTTTCAGCTCATCTTCATTCAGTTTACTCACTACAGGATTTCCCGTTTCATCCAACTTCACAGATTTTGTGTCAGGATCAATTAACGTTGTTCCATCAGGGGAACCTATGCCAATGGTATGAATAATAATTCCTGATTCTGCTGCACTTTTTGCTTTCTCCATCGCTTGCTCATCATGATCTTCCCCATCGGAAATAATGACCAGCGATTTGTACTTCTTTTCTTTTTGAGAAAATGATTGTGTGGCCATGTCAATCGCCTGACTGATAATGGTGCCCTGTGTAGGAACAAGATCAGGTTTTACGTTTTGCAACATCATTTTCATAGCGCTGTAATCTATGGTAAGTGGCACTTGCAGATAAGCTCGTCCTGCAAATACTACAAGTCCTACACGGTCATTTTTCATTTTGTCAATCATGCTCATTACGAGTTGCTTTGCGCGCGAAAGGCGATCGGGTTGAATGTCTGTGGCGAGCATACTTTTGCTCACGTCCAACGCTATAATCACATCCACACCCTTTCGTTGCACCTCTTCAGTGCCCGATCCTTTCTGCAAGTTTGCCCAACCGATTACAGCCAATGTAAAAGCAACTGAAAAAAGAATGAATTTAGATAAAGACCTTCCCGAAATGAAACCCAATATCTGGTCGGAAACCAAGCGGTGCTCACCTAATTTTTTCAATTTATTCTTACGCCACACCACCATGCCTATAAACAGAATCACAAACAAGGGCAACAAACCCAAAAGGTATAAATGATCAAGATGCTGAAACCGGAACATGCGTGTAAAGTATGAATGCAAATTTAAACGGACACAGATTTAGCCACATAGTAACATGGGGATTTTTAAATTCTTTAACAGGGCATCTCCCCACCGATTTTTTATAACCCAAATCCTAATTTCGTGCTATGCATGAATATTTGACGGGGCTTAATGAGCAACAACGTGTGGCAGTAGAACATATTGACGGCCCGCTGATGATAGTAGCGGGTGCAGGCAGTGGAAAGACAAAAGTTTTGACGACGCGCATTGCACACCTGATGCACAATGGTGTAGATGCGTTTAATATCCTCGCGCTTACTTTCACCAACAAGGCAGCGGCCGAAATGAAAGAACGGGTGGAGCTAATTCTTGGAAACAGAGAAGCGCGCAATCTTTACATAGGAACCTTCCACTCCGTATTCGCAAAAATGCTTCGTGCAGAAGCCAATAAACTTGGCTATCCAAACAACTTTACGATTTATGATACTGACGATGCAAAAAGCATTTTGAAAAGCATTGTCAAAGACATGAATCTGGATGATAAACATTACAAACCTTCTTTCGTTTACAATAGAATTTCTGCCGCAAAAAATAATCTTGTTGACGCTGTTATGTACAAACAGGATTTTCATATTCAGCAAGAAGATGCCCGTAGCAATCGTCCGCTGATGGGTGATATTTATGATGCTTATGCAAAGCGTTGTTTTAAGAATGGCGCAATGGATTTTGATGATTTACTCTTCAAAATGTATTTGTTGCTTACCCATTTTCCAGAGGTGTTGGCGAAGTATCAGCATCGGTTTAAGTACATTTTGATTGATGAGTATCAGGACACCAATCTTGCACAATACCAGATTATAAAAATGCTGGGCGCGGTACATGAAAACATTTGCGTGGTGGGCGATGATGCGCAGAGTATATACTCTTTCCGTGGCGCTACGGTGCAAAATATTCTTCAGTTTCAGGATGATTATGAAGATGTAAAAGTGGTGAAGCTGGAACAGAATTATAGAAGTACCCAATCCATATTGAATGTTGCGAATACCATTATTGCAAACAACAAAAATCAGATTCCAAAAGAACTGTGGACAAGCAATAGTGAGGGCGACCGGATAAAATTAGTACGCACGCTTACAGATAATGATGAAGGAAGGTTTGTAGCAGATGCAATCACTGAAATGAAATTGCGCAATCATTACTACAATAAAGATTTCGCAATTCTCTACCGCACCAATGCGCAGTCGCGTTCCTTTGAAGAAAGTTTGCGGAGAATGAATATTCCCTACAGATTATACGGCGGCGTTTCATTTTATCAGCGAAAAGAAATAAAAGATTATCTGGCCTATTTGCGTGTGCTTGTAAATCCACGCGATGAAGAGAATGTAAAACGCATCATTAATTACCCGGCGAGAAGTATTGGCAAGACCAGTATTGACAAGATCATAATTGCTGCAAATCATTTCGACAAAACATTTTGGGAAGTGTTGCAATTTCCTGAGATGGCAGGATTGAAAGGAGCTTCAGCAAGTGCCATTGAAAACTTTGTAACGATGATTCAGAGTTTTCAAACAATGCTTGAAACGGGGAATGCTTATGACGTAGCATTTGCAGTGGGAAAGCGAACGGGTTTGGTGGCAGAACTATACAACGACAAATCGGTAGAAGGTTTGGCGCGCTATGAAAACGTACAGGAATTATTAAACTCAATAAAAGAATTCACTGAAACACCCGACGAAGAAGGCGAACTCCGCGATAAAAGTTTGGGCAGTTATTTACAGCAAATCACATTGCTTACAGATGCTGATCAAAACAAGGATGAAAATGCAGATGCTGTGAAGCTCATGACGATTCACGCAGCCACGGGATTGGAATTTCCGTGTGTTTTTAATGTAGGTCTTGAGGAAAATCTTTTTCCGAGTTCTATGAGTTTGTATGACCGCGCAGATCTGGAAGAGGAAAGAAGATTATTTTATGTGGCAGTAACAAGAGCAAAGGATCGTCTTTGGGTAACTTATGCTACCAGCCGCTATCGCTTTGGAAGTTTGGTGCAAAACGATCCAAGTCGGTTTATTGATGAAATTCCCGAACAACATCTTGACAGAACTTTTACCGGCATGGGAAATCGCGCCGCAGGTTCTGTAAATGCGTTTGGCAATATGCTCAACCAGTCGTTTGAGAAAGTTCCTTCGTTAAAAAAGCTTGCAGATAAATTACAACAACAGAAAACTACGACCAGCACTTACAAACCTTCAGCCGATTTTAAAGCGGATGATCCGATGCAAATGACAGCAGGAATGCAGGTGGAACATCAAAAATTTGGGTTCGGAAAAATTATGAGCGTAGAAGGTGGCGTACACAACAAAATTGCAACGATAGATTTTGGTTCAGCTCACGGGCAGAAAAAAATCATGCTTAATTATGCAAAGTTGCGGATCGTTAACGAGACCTCCTGATTGGCGTGGTAATCACACACGTGCGCGCCAGGGAATTTCTTCTGCGCCATTGATGTAAACGATATAGCGCGCGAGCACAAATAAAAAATCGGAAAGACGATTTAGATATTGTAAAATCAGTTCGGGCACATCTTCGTTTTGTTCCGTCATTGCTACACATATTCTTTCAGCACGCCGACACACGCAGCGAGCCACATGTGCAGTTGAAGCCGCGACATGTCCGCCGGGAAGAATAAATGAACGCATTTCCGGCAACTCTTCGTTCATCTTGTCTATCTGCATTTCCAGCCAATGAACATCTTCAGCATGGAGGTCTGGAAGTTTCATTTTTATTTCCTTTTCAGGGCTGGTAGCAAGTACAGAACCAATAGTAAAAAGCCGGTCCTGAACTTCACGAATCCACTCACCAATTATTGGATTGTTTGCCATATCGCCAATCATACCCATGTAGGAATTGAGTTCGTCAATAGTTCCGTAGCTCTCTATTCGGATATGATTTTTAGAAACGCGGATTCCTCCTATAAGACTTGTAAGTCCTTTGTCTCCTGTTTTGGTGTATATCTTAAATGCCATTGGTAAAAAGTTTTAGGCGGGAATACTTTGTATAGTAGGTTTATCGCTTTCCACTATACCGTCTCTAATGCGTATTACACGTCGTGTGAAATTGGCAATATCTTCTTCGTGCGTTACAAGCACTACTGTATTTCCCTGGTCGTGAATCTTGCTAAAAAGGTCCATTATTTCAACAGAGGTTTTGGTATCAAGATTTCCGGTAGGTTCATCAGCAAGTAAAATAGATGGGTTGTTGATGAGTGCGCGTGCAATAGCCACACGTTGGCTTTGTCCCCCCGATAGTTCATTTGGTTTGTGATGTGACCGATCTGCCAATCCTACTTTCTCTAACATAGCTTTTGCGCGCTGTTCCCGCTCTGCTTTTCCTGCACTCGCGTAGATAAGTGGTAGAGCAACATTTTCCCAGGCAGTAAGTCGGGGCAGCAAATTGAACTGCTGAAATACAAACCCAATTTCAGTGTTGCGCACATCCGCGAGTTCATCATCTTCCATCTTACTTACATCTTTGTTGTTCAGGATGTATTGCCCGCTTGTTGGCGTGTCCAAACAACCAATAATATTCATTAAGGTAGATTTGCCCGAACCCGATGGTCCCATTAGTGCAACGTACTCATTGCTTTTTATAGAAAGATCAATTCCTTTTAAGACTTGCAATTCTTGCTTTCCGAGAAAATAACTTTTGCGGATTTCCTTTAAGCTGATGACTTCCTGCATGTAATTTCAAAAGTACATTGCATTTTGAATTAAACCAGAGATGCGAAGTGACCTACTACATCCCGAATAAGAACTTTGAGCTTTTTGATTTTTGACTTTCTACTTTTGACTTTTACTTAGAAGAAATGCTCCGCTTTCCCAATTGCAAGATCAACCTCGGATTATACATTACCAACAAACGTGCAGATGGCTATCACGATTTGGAAACAGTTTTTTATCCCTTACGATTAAAAGATGTTTTGGAGATAGTACCTGCAAAAAAAGATACTTCTATTCTTATAACCGGAAAAACTATGGAAGGCGATGACAAAAGCAATCTTGTTTGGAAGGCTTATGAGTTGATGAAAAAAAATTTTCCCGAACAGGTTCCAGCCTTAGATATTTATCTGCATAAAATAATTCCTATGGGTGCGGGATTGGGTGGCGGCTCTGCCGATGGTGCTTTTATGCTACACATGATTAATGATTTTTGCAAGCTCCAAGTTTCAGAAGAACAACTTGCCATTTATGCACTACAGCTTGGCAGCGACTGCCCGTTCTTTATTTACAATACACCCCAGTTTGCAACTGGCAGAGGAGAAAAGTTGGAATCAATTGAGCTTGATCTTTCTAATTATTCCATTCAATTGATTTGTCCCACACTTCATATCTCCACCGCAAAGGCATTTGGAAAACTTACACCCAAACCTGCTGATTTTGATTTACGCAACATTGCTTCGTTTCCCGTTTCAGAGTGGCGCGAGCGAATTAGAAATGATTTTGAAAAGGCGGTATTTGATGAATACCCAGAATTGCAAAACATTAAACTTCAGCTTTACGAACAGGGAGCAGTGTATGCATCTATGAGTGGCAGTGGTTCTGCTATTTTTGGAATCTTTAGAAAGGAAGATCGAGCGAGCATTCAATCGTCATTGTTTTTTGAAGAATACTACGTATAAAAAAACTACCACTGCCTTTCAACAGTGGTAGTTTTTCAATTATTTCCGAAGAGATTTATTATTTCACCTGAGCAACCAGTGCCTTAAAAGCAGTAGGCTCATTCATAGCGAGGTCTGCAAGCACTTTACGGTTAAGGTCTATACCTTTTTCAGTCAGCCTGCCCATAAACTTTGAGTAGCTGATTCCTTCTTCGCGGCAAGCTGCGTTGATACGCACAATCCACAGCGAACGATAATCGCGCTTCTTGATCTTGCGACCTACATACTTGTAACCAAGTCCTTTTTCTAAAACGTTTTTGGCAACCGTATAAACGTTTTTGCGTTTGCCATAGAAGCCTTTTGCTTGCTTCAGGATTTTCTTTCTTCTTGCACGAGATGCAACTGCATTTACTGAACGTGGCATTTTTTCTTTTTTATGAGTTCAAATTACTTAGTACCCGGGTACTGTTCGTGCCGGGGAACTTGATTTTTAATTAACGCATGCCCAACATACGCTTCACCAGATTCTCATTTGCAGGATGCACATAAGCCGACTGGCGCAGATGGCGCTTACGAGTTTTTGATTTTTTAGTCAACAGGTGGCTTTTAAACGCTTTAAACCTGCGGATCTTGCCCGTACCTGTAACTTTAAAAGTCTTTTTTGCACGGGAGTGAGTTTTCACCTTTGGCATGGTCTCAATTTTGGGATGGCAAAGGTATATTATTAATTGAAAGGAAAAAGGAAAAATTTAAAAAATGTTTTCAGTGTAGTTATTCAAATAAATAACCGGCTTTTTCAAGGCTTTCAGGTTTGCCCACATCTATGAAAATATTGCCGCTGTGGTTGTAGCCTTTTACAATTTTTGTTTTAGCGAAATGAAGATATACATCTATCATAGAAAATTTCCCCTCAAATGGCATGGTAAATATTTCTTGCGAAATGACCTGCATACCACTGAAGGCAAATGGTTTCATGGATAGTGACTCACGGGCTATTTTTTGTTCACCGGAATTATTATTAGTCCAACCACACAACACCATGTGTTCATCAAACAACAGTTGTCGCGATGAGTTTCGCTCCATAACTGCTAATGTAGCAATGCCTCCGGTTTGCAGATGAGTTTCAATCATTTTTCCGAGATCAAGATTTGTTAGTACGTCCACATTGATTACGACAAAATTTTCTTCACCTTCAAAATAGGAGACTGCTTTTTTTAGTCCACCTCCGGTTTCCAACACTTCATTGCGCTCATCCGATAACGTAACCCAGCTTCCGAATCCACTGTTTTCTTTAATTACTTCCTCTATCTGATCGGCAAAGTGATGCACATTTACAATTACATCTTCAATACCAAAACGCTGTAGGTATTTTATAGAATGCTCCAGCAAAGTTTTGCCATTTACTTCTGCAAGCGCTTTTGGATGATGATCAGTAAAAGGTTTCAAACGTGTACCTAATCCGGCGGCGAATATCATGGCTTTCATCCCTCAAAATTCAAAATTCAGAATTCAAAATTCAAAATTATCTTCGCGCAAATTTTAGCAGTATGTCCTTGATAGTAGTTGGCTCTATAGCTTTTGATGCCCTGGAAACACCGTTTGGAAAAGTAGATCGCATCATAGGCGGCTCCGCCACTTACGTGGCATGGTCTGCATCTAACTTTACCGAGCCTATAAAACAAGTATCAATTATAGGGGGCGATTTTCCGCAAAATGAAATAGAGGCACTGAAGGAAAGAGGTGTTGATTTTGAAGGTGTGGAAGTAGTGAAAGATGGTAAATGCTTTTTTTGGAGTGGCCGCTACCACATGGATATGAATAGCCGCGACACACTGGTAACAGACTTAAATGTACTTGCTGATTTTAATCCGCAATTGCCGGAAAGTTATCAGGATTGTGAATTTCTGATGCTCGGAAATCTTGTTCCTGCTGTGCAGATGAGTGTAATCAATCAACTAAAGACACGCCCAAAGTTGATAGTGATGGATACCATGAACTTTTGGATGGAAGTAGCTTTGGACGAGCTGAAACAGGCAATCGGCATGGTGGATGTGTTGCTGGTGAACGATAGCGAAGCGCGCCAGCTTAGTGGCGAATATTCTTTGGTGAAGGCTGCCGCAAAAATCCAGGCAATGGGGCCAAAGTTTTTAATCATTAAGAAAGGTGAACACGGCGCATTGTTGTTTCATGGCAAAAATGTTTTCTACGCACCAGCCCTACCACTGGAAGATGTATTTGACCCCACTGGCGCAGGCGATACTTTTGCGGGCGGCTTCATCGGTCATCTGGCACGTACCAAAGACATTTCTTTTGAAAACATGAAGAACGCAATTATTGTGGGTTCAGCAATGGCTAGTTTTTGTGTTGAAAAATTTGGACCTACGCGTTTGCAGGAACTAACCAGCGAAGAAATAGATGCGAGGATTGATATGTTTGTGGAACTGGTAAACTTTGATATTAATCTCGTCTAAGAGATTAATATTTTCGGTACTGATTGATTACAGTGTTGCTAAATGCAGCACTTCTATTTTTTGGAGCCATAGATTTTCGAGGATTTTTTTGGGATAAAATAAAGCCTGGGTGGATACCCAGGCTGTTTACTCACTGTTTGCTTGTCCAGTTTTTTATTCCTGTAAAGCGCAATCGGTTAAATAAATACAATCAGAAATTTGTCTGGTCAAATGTAAACACGCGGACAACTACCGGCTTAACCCATAGTGCGGGATTTAATGATTGTCAGTTTCTTTTTACATACAAGTAAATGGCACAAATTCGATGTAACAGACTACTCCTTTTGCTGGGTATAAATACCTTTCTTTTCTTCATCATACTGCTTACTTTTGCGCAGCCATTATGATTTTATCTTCGTTAATTTTTATACCGCTCCTCTTTGGTGTTCTGAGCTTTTTTGTAAGAGGAACCAACACTAAAGGACTGGCTTTGATAAGCGCGCTGGCAACTACGGCACTTTCAGCTTATATGGCTTACGAAACGATGAGTGCACCGCTCAGTTTCAGTATGCAATGGATTCCGCAACTTGGCAGTGAATACAGCTTGTATGCAGACGGTATGAGTGCCATGCTTTGTTTACTTACAGGTATAGTAATGCCGATAGTAATTATTGCCAACTGGAATAATGAGATGGAAAACCCGTGGAGTTTTTATGGGTTAATGTTACTCACTCAAGCAGGAATTACCGGCGTATTTCTTGCACACGATGCGCTTCTGTTTTATGTTTTTTGGGAGCTTGCATTGATACCTGTTTATTTCCTTTGCTCGCGGTGGGGTGGTGAAAAAAGAATCCTTGTTACCTTTAAGTTTTTCGTTTACACTTTCGCGGGTAGCTTACTAATGCTCGCTGGTTTAATTTACCTCGCTTCTCTTAATCCCGGAACCAATAGTTACTCATGGGCAAACATTACCCGTGCCGGAACTGCACTTAACCCCGAAACACAGAGCTGGTTATTTTGGCTCATTTTCATTGCGTTTGCTATAAAGATGCCCGTGTTTCCTTTTCACACCTGGCAGCCTGATACTTACGAGCAATCTCCCACTTCTGTAACTATTATTCTCAGTGCATTGATGGTAAAGATGGGAATGTTTGCAGTTCTTAGATGGTTGTTCCCCGTGGTGCCAGATGGTGTTGCATTTTGGTCTAATACCATTATCATTCTTTCCATTATTGGTATTGTTTACGCATCGTTGCTTGCCATCGTACAAACTGATCTGAAACGTTTAGTCGCTTATTCGTCTATTGCACACATGGGATTGATGTGTGCTGCTGCGTTCGCAAATACACAAGTGGGTATGCATGGACTTATGGTGCAGATGTTTAATCACGGTATAAACATAACCGGGATGTGGATAATTGTTAGTATGGTAGAAAGCCGCTGGGGTACGCGCGACATGACTAAGCTGGGCGGAATGGCTTCTTCTGCACCTCAAATGGCAATAGCATTGGTTTTGATTTCACTTGCAAATATTGCCTTGCCACTAACCAATGGGTTTGTCGGTGAGTTCATGCTTTTTCACGGAATATTCCAAAGCGCGTCAGCATACAACATAACATTTATGGCAGTAGCAGGATTAGGCATGATACTGGGTGCGGTTTACACTTTGAACATGGTACAAAAGACTGCGTTTGGCAATAGAACCCCAATGCTTGTTGCGAAAGACATGACACTAAACGAAAGTGTGGCGATGGCAATGATAGTTGTATTGGTTTTGTTTTTGGGTGTTTATCCGAAGCCATTGCTTGCGCTAACGCAGGGAGTGGCGCAAATGATGGTGCCGTAACCTAACAAGTATCAGTAAACCATTTTTTATTGTGGATGGGAGCATTAATACAATTGACGGAGATACGACAATGAGCTTTGAATTTTGACCTTTAACTTTTGACTTTTAATGAAAGCAATAATTGCTGCAACTTTAATAGGAGTGATCATGATGTTTACGGGCGCCATGTCAAAAAATAAATCGTCTGTAGTATCTGTTGCTACTATGCTATTGCTCCTTCTGCTTGGCGTTAATATCTGGGAGGTGTATGAAACCCTAAATGTAAACGCTACAGGTGCCCAGACTTTCTTTAATAATATGCTGAGCCTCGACAGCTTCGCGTTATGGTTTAATCTGCTGATGACAGGCTGCACTTTGCTCTATGTCTTAATTATGGGAAAAGACATTGCAAAAGTTGGCTCGCACGTGGGAGAATATTTTGCACTTATCTCCTTTATTTTAGTCGGTATTTATCTGCTTTCTGGTTACAATAATTTGCTGATACTCTTTTTAGGAATAGAAATTCTTTCCATTCCCCAATACATATTAGCAGGGAGCGACAAGCGCAACCTGAAAAGCAGCGAGGCAGCACTCAAGTATTTTTTGATGGGTTCTTTTTCAACGGGAATCTTACTTATGGGAATTGCGTTGCTTTACGGCGCTACCGGCACTTTCAATATTCTTGGTTTCCGAATGTTGCAAACTGATGCACTCAATCCAATGGCGCTATCAGGAATTTTATTTCTAATTGTTGGGTTAGGTTTTAAAGTTTCCGCTGCTCCCATGCACATGTGGACCCCCGATGTGTACGACGGTTCGCCAACACCTTTTACAGCATTTATGAGTACGGTGGTGAAAGCTGGTGTTTTTGTTGCTTTCCTTCGTTTGTTCCATGCTTCATTTGGCAACCTGAGCGATCATTGGGTAATGATCATCGCGATTATCACGGCAGCTACCCTTCTCGTAGGAAATCTTACCGCAGTCTTTCAGCAAAGCGTGAAAAGAATGTTGGCTTACTCTTCCATTGCGCAGGCCGGATTTATGTTGTTTGCCATTCTTGCTGTAAACGCAACCGCCTGGCAAGGCATCATCATCTATGCTGTGGCTTATAGCGTAGCAACAATTGGCATATTTGCGGTGCTTTTAAAAATGAAGGATTATACTTACGATGGCTTCAACGGTCTTGCTAAAAAAGAACCAGCGTTAGCATTTTTTGCGGCGATATTTCTTTTTTCTCTAGCAGGTATTCCGCTTACAGGTGGTTTTATGGCTAAGTATTTTGTATTGCTCGCGGCTGTGCAGCAAGGACAAGTTTTGTGGTTAGTGATCTTCGCATTGCTTATGGCTGCAATAAGCGCTTATTATTATTTCCGTGTCATCATTGCCATGTACTTTAAGCCAGGAAATCCTGAACTTAACTCAGAAGTTAGCGGTTATGACAAAGTGATGTTGGGCATCACCTGCGCTATTGTAATATTGATCGGCGTAGTTCCTCAGTTGTTTCTAAATGCCTGACTTGGAATTAAACTCTGATTTTTAGCAACTGCTTTAACAGTGCTTGTCAGAGATGAAAGCCGTCGCTCACCTATCTTTGCAACAACAAATGGGTTGGTGTGAAGGCTTCAACTTACTCACAACGTGTGCATTTCTTTTCCTCTGGTTTTTAAAGCACGTTGGTATTTTCGATGTGAACAGTAAAAGTGTAAAGTATGGATATCGAACAACTCATGCCGCACGTAGAAGCGCTCATTTTTGCAAGTGAAAGACCGATAACTCAAATCGAGATTACGGAAATGATAGGGCAGGCTATGGAGCAATCTGTAGAAACAGACCGTATTGTTACTTGCATAGATGCCATCCGGGAAAAATATGAGGCAGCGTATTACCCTTTTCAGTTGAGAGAAGCGGGTGGAGGTTATCAGTTCCTTACTAAAAAAGCTTTTCATAAAACTGTGTTGCAACTCAACGGCGATAAATACATAAAAAAGCTTTCTGCTGCTGCCATGGAAACGCTTTCTATTATAGCTTACAAGCAACCCATTACTAAGGCAGAAGTGGAGTATATACGCGGTGTAAGCGCCGATTATTCCATTCAAAAATTACTGGAGAAAGAACTGATTGTGATAGCCGGAAGAAACGAAGACATGGTTGGAAAGCCACTTATTTATACCACTTCTAAAAACTTTATGGATTATCTCGGCATCAATTCACCTACGGATTTGCCCCAGCTAAAAGATATTTCCAACCTCGAAATTGTATTACCAACCGATGGATCAGACGCATTGCCCGAAGGACAAAATGGTTCTTTGCTGGTTGCCGAAGATGGTACTTTATTGCCCGTCAAGTAAGTTTGTTTATCTGTTTGTTTTAGTCCTGCTATTTAGCGGGACTTTTTATTTCGGTAAAGTTTACAGACCCGTAATTTTGTGTCTCTATGAAGCAAATAAATCGCAGTGTTTTATTTATAGCTTTTTTGCTGTTGCTCGGTGCAGAAGAAAATTTTGCCCAAAGCAAGTCAGACAAAAAAGTGATCAAACGTTTGAAGGCAGATATTGAATATCTCGCATCGGACGAACTTGAGGGCAGAAGAACTGATAGCGAAGGCGAGCGTAAAGCTGCTGATTATCTTGAAAAACGTTACAAGAGCGAGAAGATTGGCGCGTATAAAGGGCAATACCAATATCCTTTTCAATTCGTTTACGGAAAGGAGATTGGTGAGAATACTTTGATCAGAATCGGAAATACTACAACAAAAATTGAGGAGGCCTTTCCGCTTCCATTTTCAGCAAGCACAACGGCGGGAATAGCAAGCGAAGTGTTGCCGGATGTTTTTGAACAGGGAGATATTTGGTTGATTTCTTTGTACACGGAAAAAGGCGAAGCCGAGGATGCTCATTTTGACTACGAAAAAGTAATGTACGACCGAGCGAAAGATGCAAAGAATGAGGGCGCGAGTGCAGTCATTTTCTATGACGCGTACAATGCAAAGTATCCACCAAAATTCAACGCACAATCCGATTTCGAACCATTAGACATTCCCATAGCTTTTGTAAGCAATCCGATTTTTGAGCGGGATATCAAGAACAAAGAAGAAGGCGTTTTGGTGGAGATTAATGTTGCAATAAAGAAAAGAAACCGGACGGGTACCAATGTTGCTGCTTACATTGATAATAATGCACCTTACACGGTTGTGATCGGAGCGCACTATGATCATCTTGGTTTTGGAGAAGATGGCAGTAGTCTTGCAGGCAAAACAATTGTTCGAAAGGATGGGAATGGAGTTTTAATCAGCCTCCCCGGAAATGAAGACTTGCGTGCCCGCATACACAATGGAGCCGACGATAATGCAAGTGGTACTGCCGGATTATTAGAACTTGCTTCGCGGATTAAGAAAAAGAAAAACCGGAAGTACAATTATCTCTTTGTTCATTTTTCTGGCGAGGAGCTTGGGTTGCTGGGATCGAAAGCATTTGTAAAAGAAATGCAACTTGACAGCACCCGGATTGCCTACATGATAAACATGGACATGATCGGAAGATTGAATGATAGCACTCATGCGCTTACAATTGGTGGTGTGGGAACGTCTCCCGTATGGGGGCAGTTTATAGCGAAAGCGAAAAAAGAATTTAAGGTAGCGATTGATAGTTCTGGTGTAGGACCTTCCGATCATACGTCATTCTACCATGCCGGTATTCCTGTTCTATTTTTCTTTACAGGTATTCACCACGACTATCATAAGCCCAGTGATGATGCAGATAAGATAAATTACCTGGGCGAAGTACGAGTGCTTAATTATGCTCAAAGCATTATTGAAGCGATGGACGCGCGCCCCAAGCCATTATTCACACCTACAAAGCAAACCACCGTTGGGAAAGTACGCTTTAAAGTGACCCTCGGCATTATGCCCGATTATTCTTATCAGGATAATGGGGTAAAAGTGGATGGTGTGACTGAAGGGAAACCGGCCGTGAAAGCAGGAATTAAGACCGGCGATATAATCACACAACTTGGGGAGTATAAAATACAGGGGATGCAAAGCTATATGGAAGCCCTGAGCAAGTTTAAATCCGGGCAAACAGTAGAGGTTACTGTGCTGCGCGATGGACAACCTATAAATCTTCAGTTAACTTTTTAGGCATAAATTTTTTCTTTCAGCCCGCGATTATTCTAATATTTGCTGGCTAAATTTTTTTAGCACTCATAACCATATATGCACTCAATGAACTTAATGCTCCTCGCAATGCCAAACTTTGCCGAGCCTGGCGTTTGGATTAGTTTACTTACTCTTACATTTCTTGAAATTGTACTTGGTGTTGACAACATCATTTTTATTTCAATCGTATCTAACAAGCTGCCTGAAAAGCAACAAAAATTAGCAAGAAACATTGGTCTGTTACTCGCTATGGTATTTCGCTGTGCCCTGTTGCTGGCCATCAACTGGATCATAAGTCTTAAAGACCCTGTTGTAACCTTTCCGTTCAGTCTTTCTGATGATGAGGCGAATCTCGCCTTAAGCTGGAAAGATATAATTCTCCTTGCTGGTGGTTTGTTCCTCATAGTAAAAAGTACCCTGGAAATACATCATAAACTGCAACGTGATGAAGCAGAAAAAACGGGTACTAAAAAAACATTTGCTACACTACCAGCAGTTATTGTCCAAATCATTTTAGTAGATGCCGTATTTTCTTTCGATTCGATACTTACGGCGGTGGGTTTAATTGACGATGTAACCCTGATGATAATTGCGGTAATCATTTCTATTATAATAATGATGCTGTTTGCCGGACCGGTAACCCGTATCATAAATAAACAACCCACACTACAAATGCTTGCGCTTAGTTTCCTTGTAGTGATTGGTGTAGTGCTGGTAGCAGAGGGTATTCATCAGCATATTAGTAAGGGCATTATCTACTCTTGTCTAGCATTTTCGCTTGCAGTGGAAGCACTCAATATTCGTTTGCGTAAAAGAACACAGTATGTAGAACTCAATGACAGTAAAATAAATGAGCAATAATGCTTTGCTATCTTTAGGTATAAAAAACCAAGTGCAATGAAATTGATTTTAAAGCTTATTGTAAACGCCATTGCTGTATTTGCGGCTGCTTACCTTTTACCCGGCGTTCATCTCCAAAGTTTTACCACTGCAATCATAGTGGCAATAGTGCTTGGGGTGCTCAATCTTTTTATCAAACCAATTTTAGTAATTCTCACTATTCCCATTACGATCATTACCCTCGGTTTATTTCTTCTTATTATCAATGCACTTATCGTGTTACTGTGCGATAGCCTTGTAAGTGGCTTTGATGTAGATGGTATTATTTACGCGCTACTTTTCAGCCTTATTGTATCATTGATATCGGGGGTAATGGAGGGTCTTGCGAAAGACAAAGATTAAACCTGCGACATAGACGTTTGGTGCTTGAAGAGTTTTGAATACCGGCCTTGTAGTGCCATCAGTTCCTCGTGCTTCCCTTGCTCTACAATTGTTCCATCTTCCATCACTATGATCTTATCAAACTGCCACCTTGTAAACAACCGATGCGTAATCACAATGGTAGTTTTGTCTTTAAGATATTCCTGAAGGTTACTAAGAATGGTTTTTTCTGTTTGTGTATCCACCGCACTCAGGCATTCATCGAGTATCAGTATGCTGCTGTTTTTCAACAATGCTCTTGCCAGCACTATTCTTTGTTTTTGCCCACCACTTAGCATCACACCCCTTTCTCCCACTACTGTTTCATACCCATTTTGCAATCGCTTTACATCCTTATTTAGATCGGCGAGCAATGCAGCACGCATTACCTCCTCTTCCGTAGCATCGTCTTTCCCAAACTTTATGTTGTTGTAAATAGTATCGGAGAACAAATAAGTATCCTGTGGCGCATAAGCTATCTGCCTTCTCAAATCCTGAACATTATAATCCCTAATCCTCACCCCCTCAATCCTCACCTCCCCCTCATCTGCATCATACATTCTTAGCAGCAAATGCGCCAATGTAGATTTCCCCGACCCCGTCTTCCCAATCACCGCTACCTTCTCCCCAGCCTTTATAACCAAGCCAAACCCCTTCAGCGCCTTTATACCCGTATGCCTGTAAGTAAAGCTCACATCCTCAAACTCAATATTCCCCTGCAACTGCCTACTGCCCCCATCATACTGCCTATTACCCCCTGCCCCCTGCCTGCTCATTATCTCCGCCTTCCTCTCCAAAAACTCATTAATCCTCTTTTGCGATGCACTCGCCCGCTGAACCATACTCGCCACCCACCCAATACTACTCATCGGAAACATCAGCAAGTTTATGTAAATCACAAACTCCGCAATATTACCCGCACTCACATCACCCCTTATAGCAAAGTACCCACCTATCAGCACCGTACTAAGCATACTAAGCCCTATAAATAAATTCATAGCCGGGAAGTACACCGCCTCCGTTAGTGCCAGATTTATAGCACTACCCCTATACCAATCCGATGCCCTGTTAAAAAACCCAATCATATTCCCCTCCTGCCCAAAACTCTTTATCACCCGCACTCCACTATACGTCTCCTGCGCCGCACTCGTCAGCCCGCTCAGCTGCCCCTGTATATCCTCACTCTTCCTAAAAATTATCTTATTCACAAAATATATAGTACCCGCCAGCACCGGCAGCGGCGCCATCACACACACCGTCAGCACCGCATTCACCGCTAGCATATTACCCACACACACCACCGTCAGCACCACCAGGTTAGTAGCATACATTATACACGGCCCCGTGTACATCCGCACCCTGCTCACATCCTCCGCCACCCTATTCATAAGATCACCCGTAAAATGGCTCTTAAAAAAATGAGTATCCAACCCCTGATAATGCCCATACACCTCATTCTTCATATCGTACTCTATATGCCGGCTCATCACTATTATCGTTTGCCGCATCAAATACATAAACACCCCCCTGGCCAGCGCCAGCCCCAGCAACACCACCCCCGTCCACATCACCATCCCAATTATAGCCTCCTGCGCGGCCGCCCCCTTGCCTACTGCCGCCGCCACATCATCAATCACCCCCCGCACTATAGCCGCAGGCATAGCCGCAAAGTAGTTACTCACCCCCACAAACACCAGCCCCGCCAGCAGCCGCCACCTATACCGTATAAAGTATTTGTTCAACGCACTAAGATGCCCCATACTACCTGCAATATTATGCTATCATAGCAATAGTACATGACAGGGAATTACGCGCGTACTTTGAAAGAAAGCGTGCAGAGGGCAAGAACAAAATGAGCGTCTACAATGCTATCAGAGCTAAACTGGTTGCAATAATATTTGCAGTCATAAAACGTAAAACGCCATTCACGCAAACTAGCGCTTATGCAGCTTGAAAAATATTATTTGCCCAAAACCAAAACTTAGAATACGCCATTGAAGCCCAATAGTAGCAATGGCCTCTTGAGCCCAAAAAAAAAACACTACCTGTGGGAGGTAGTGCTTTTATAGTGGTAGGTAATTATGTGTTCGGCTATAGCGGAAAGCGTATGCCAGGATATGTGTGGATGTCTATGAGTGGTATTGTGGTTTTGTAAAAGCCGTTGATAGCGGTGATTATTTGGTTGGCTACCAGGGCGTTGCCACGGGGTGTGAGGTGTACGCCATCGAGGGCGAAGGCGCCGCCGCTTATGAATTGAGTGGTGTAGAGTACGCCGTTGTATTTGTAGCCGGTTTGGGTGGTGCGCAGGAAGTTGTTGATGTCAACAAGGGGCAGGTTCATGCTTACGGCTTTGGTGGCTATGTAGGTGTTGAAGTTGGTGGTGAAGTTGGTGATGCGGGTTAGCTCGTCGCGGTCAAGAACGTAGCTTTTGGGTATTGGTTTCATGCTTCCCCAGCCTGCGCATTTTAGGGAGTCTTGTGGTAGGGATAGGAGTAGGAGTTCGTCTTTTTTCAGTTGCCTCATGCCGGCGGGTGCTGCTATGTCTTGAATGATGAAGTAGTTGGCTCCGGTATGGAATGCCATGCCTGTGCCTGCGTATGCTCCGTTGAGGGCGGCTGCTGTGGCGGTATCGAGTGTTAGTCCGTTGGCAGGTATGGTGGTGAAGAATGGTATGGTGGTGATATCGGGTAGGTTGAGGAGTACGCCTTTAGATCCGTTTCGTGTAAGGGTGTATAGTACGGAGTCGTATGCTGCGCGTGCTTGTGTGGGGTCTGATATATTGTTGGGGTGAATGGGCATTGTGGATACTTCTTCGCCACCGGATAGTGCGTAGCCAAGTACGTCGTTGCTGCCAAGCCATAGGGTAAAGAATGTGGGATTGTTGAGGCGTAGCTCATCGAGTGGGCGCCATACGCTGCTGGTAAACATTCTTTTTGCATAGGGAAAGCCGAAGCTTGCAGCAAGATTTGCGTAGCCGGGCAGTAGGTAGTCTATGGTGCGAATGCCGGGTATGCCGAAGTTGTTGAAAGGGCCTTGTGCGGAAATGTTGATGGTGCTTCCTGCGGTGTCGGGTATGCCGGTGTAAAATACGGGTGCAAGGGAGGTGGCTCCGGTGCAATCGGTGCTGTAGCCGAGTACGCGCTTAGGTGCGGGAAAGCCTGTTTCTGATGGAAGAAGTGGCTGTACGAATTCTATGGGTCCAAATACGCCGAATTGTGATGCAAGAATATTGGGGTAAGAATTGATTTGCCCGCTTCTGTATAATGTGCCGTCGGTATAACCTGCGGTTAATGAGTTTCCGACAGCTATGTAGTTTGAAAAGTCGAGGCCATTTGCGTTTGGAGCATCTACTTTTAGGTTAGGCTTGCAGGCAGAAAGCGTTGCAATACCAAGTATGAAGAGTGATTTTTTCATGCGCTAATTTTTTGTTGGTATTTATCTGAAATCGTAAGTAACGCCGATGCAGGGGATGAAAGCTTTTGTTTGGTACTTGCCGTTGAAATTGTCGGGCAGGTATTGTGCGTCACGTTTTTTTGAAGCGCCATATTCGAGTGCTGCAAGAATAGTGAGTTTGTCTGTAGCTTTTACTGTAAAGCCACCTGTTACCAGCCAGCGGTCAGCATCGGGAAGATCGGGGGAAACAAATCCATCGGCAACCGGAGACGGATCGTAAGCAAGACCACCCATTACGGAAAATCTGTTGGTAGCTTTAAAATTTGCACCGACTCTCAGCGCTAAAGTGTTTTTGTAGTTGCGTGGTGCCTTGGTGTCTTCAAGTGCTGGAGTGTTATTTTCATAGTCGAAGAAAAGAGTATCGTAAGGTTTCCATCCTACCCAGTTTGCATCTGCTGTAAGGGTAAGTTTTGGTGTTGGTTTGAAACCGATACCTACAGAAAATACTTGCGGCAAAGGAACTTCTGCTTTGAAATTTGTGTTGGGGAAGCTTGACGCAAGTGCATTGGGAACTACAAAATTTGCATCACCTTTTCTTACCGTCATATTCACCTGCGAACGGTAGTTGATACCGATCTGAACATTGGGCGCAGGCATGATATGAAGACCTAAATTGAGTCCTACACCATTTGCTCTTCCTTTCAATTCGCCATAGCCATCGTAGCCATTATTGTCTTGAATAGGAACGGCACGTTTGAATTTTATATTACCAGTTGCATAAACAAATCCACCACCCAGACTTATCGCATCGCTTATCTTGTAGCTTAGCGTTGGCTGGAAGAAAATAGTTTGCATAGAAATAGACTGTATCACGTATCTGCCCGCCCAGTTATCGTCCCAGGTTAGTCCGCTACCAAATGGAGTATAAATACCAAGTCCTAAAGCCAGTTTTCCTTCTTCCTTCAGCCTGCCGCCTACATAGAAATTGAAGGGTGTAAATACCTGCGATTTTGTACGATCGGAATAACCGCCGGTAGGTGTTTGAACATACTGGGTATTGATCATCAAGAACTGAACACTGCCATACGCCTGTACGTTTTTCAGCCGGGCAAGACCGCCAGGATTATAAAAAATAGATGAGGCATCCCACATCCAACCTGTACCAGTGCCACCCATCGCTATTTGTCTAAGCCCCTGGACATTTACCTGGAAGCCTGCACCATAAGACATTGAAGCTAACAGCAACAATGCGGTTGTGAAGAGTGCATGTTTTTTCATACAGAGAAATTTTTAGTTTAAATAATGGTTAGTAAATCCAGAGTAGGAAATTATCGAGAAAAGTACAGCAAATTGTAAGAAATGCAATGAAAGAGCGAGTGATTTTTATAAACATCTCAATTTGCGATTCCAACCGTTGCAATGCTAACGGTAACATTGGGAACAGACAACAAGGCCAACGCGCATGATTCTAAAGTAGCACCAGTGGTCAAAACATCGTCTATCAGTAGTAGATGTTTTCCATTAACTAAACTTGCGTTCTTTACCGAAAAAGCATTTGCAACATTCTCAATTCTTTGCTCTCTTGTTTTATCTGTCTGTGTTTCTGTAAAGCGGTTGCGAACTACTGCGTTCGTAATTATCGGCAAGTTCATTATTTCAGCCACACCTTCTGCTATGTATTCACTTTGATTAAACCCTCTTTTTGCAAACTTCTTTTTATGCAACGGAACCGGAATTATGGCATTGACGTTCCACTGTTCATCCAATAGTTGTTTACCAAGTTCCTTTCCTAAAAACATTCCGTTGTGCTGCTTACCCTTGTATTTTAAACCATGAATCAAATGTTGCAAAAGACTTTGGTTGGTAAAATATGCGAAGGAAGTAGCGTGTTGAAATACAACTCTGCCGGAAAGCCGCAAAGTGGTTTCATTATTTTTAAGGTGATGGTAATTTGTTCGGGATATATATTCTTCACAACTCAAACAAATAAGTTCTTCGGTTGCAATCAATGGTTTTCTACAGCCTTCGCAAAGGCGTGGAAAAAGTAAGTGGATGAGGCCTTTTCCCAAGTCGAGGGCAGTAGTGGATATTTTTTTATTAATGATCACGAAGAAGGTTTAAGACTTTGGCTAAAACAACAACTTATAAACGTCCTCTACCTTACTCACCGTTTTTATTTCCATGCTGTAATTTTTTTTGTCCAGCCCTTTCATATTTCCTTTCGGAATAAAAATTGCATCCATTCCCAGCTTATCAGCCTCGGCTATTCGCTGATCAATTCTATTCACTGCTCTTATCTCACCACTCAAACCTATTTCACCTACAAGGCAAATATTTGAAGGCAACGCTTTGTCTTCATACGAAGAGAGTAACGCACAAACAACTGCAAGTTCTATCGAAGGATCCTCCACTTTTATTCCGCCAGCTATGTTTACAAATACATCCTTTGAACCAAAATGAAAACCTCCCCGTTTTTCAAGCACCGCAAGCAGCAATTGCAGTCTGCGCAAATCCATTCCACTCACAGTACGTTGAGGCGTACCGTACACAGCACTTGTAGCCAGCGCTTGTACTTCTATCATCAATGGTCTCAAGCCTTCCATCGTAGCAGCTATAGCGATACCGCTTAATGGTTCTTCATGTTGTGTAAGAAGAATTTCAGAAGGATTAGTTACCGGTCTCATGCCTTGTGTCACCATTTCATAAATCCCGAGTTCGGAAGTAGAGCCAAAACGATTTTTGAGCGTTCGAAGAATACGATAAGCATAATGTCTATCACCTTCAAATTGCAAAACGGTATCGACCATGTGTTCCAAAACCTTCGGTCCTGCAATAGATCCTTCCTTGGTGATATGTCCAATAATAATGACCGGAATGTTGGTTGATTTTGCATATCGCTGCAATTCTGCCGCACATTCCCGCACTTGCGATACGCTACCTGCTGCCGATTCTATATAAGGCGATTCCAGCGTTTGAATAGAATCAATAATCAACAACTGCGGACGAAGCTTTTTTACTTCCTGAAAAATAGTTGAGGTGTCTGTGGCATTAAGCAAATAAACGTTTTCATTTTTTGCGCCCATTCTGTCTGCACGCATTTTTATTTGCTGCGCGCTTTCTTCGCCACTCACATACAGAGTCGTAAGGTTTTTCCATTGCATGGCGCTTTGGAGAAATAAAGTTGACTTTCCTATTCCAGGCTCACCGGCTACCAATATCACAGATCCCGGCACCATTCCTCCGCCCAGCACTCTGTTTAATTCAGGGTCGGGTGTATTCATCCGCACTTCATTTTCGTGCGTTACATCATCAATCCTGTGTGCACGTTTTTTCTCTTTGTCGTTATCATCTTTCCACAGCGCTTCTCCTTTTGTTTTACTTTCTTTTTGCACAATCTCTTCTACAAAAGAATTCCATGCGCCGCACGATGAGCATTTGCCTGTCCATTTGGGTGTTTCAAAACCACACTGCTGGCAAAAAAATGCGCTCTTGATCTTAGACATTATATGAAAAGTAAAATAGTAAAACCTAAAAGTAAAAGAAGAGGAATAGAAATACGGTTGTGAATAGATGAAACTACAGAAATGATTGAAGAAAATAAAAGAGCCACTGGAGGAATCCGGCGGCTCTTACTTACTAACCCATTAAATTCACAACTTGGTACAAATGTAATAATAGCGCCCAAAGTAAAAAAATGGTTTTCCGCTATAGCCCATATTATTTACAAATATTAACAAGTAAGTGAATGCAGCAAATGCAGCTAAGCTCTTGATTTACAACGGTAATTCTCACCAGCATGTCTGACACTACACCTCAATTCTTCCTTGCTTTCCAAAAAATAATATCCTTTATCAGATGGCACTATTTTACTCTTACTTGCATTTTGTACATGTAGGCTTCCCCGAAGTTCGTTTGTTTGAAAGTAGAGAATATCTCTAATTTTAA
>ENA-UOUJ01000386-UOUJ01000386.1-activated-sludge-metagenome-genome-assembly--contig:-NODE-386-length-32043-cov-11.468895_pt1 | contig 32043 bp, 36 predicted proteins | sample MGYA00249839_ERZ747224 | MGnify/ENA primary metagenome ERZ747224 (study PRJEB28782, sample SAMN03220277) | activated sludge metagenome | biome: wastewater; feature: sewage sludge; material... | reverse complement strand
AGCGCTACGTTCGGGACGTAGAGGCCGGAGGTTCGAATCCTCTCACCCCGACCAGGATTGAAGAGCCAAATCAAGCACTTAGCTGGTTTGGTTCTTTTTCTTTGTGCATAGCAATTCAGAGTAAAACACCCCTTTCGATGGCCCAACAATGGCCCAGATTGTTGGGGACTCTTGCGGCCTTCTCTGACTTAGCTCTATACTGCCATTCACGATAGACCAGTGTGGCAGGTTGGCGGAGTGGCTAGACATCCTCCGTCCGCGCTCAGGAGGCGCTTGCATGTTCCTCGGGGGATTCAGCGATAACCCGAAATGTCAAGCACTGCGCTCAAAATTCCTGGGCCATCTTCCCGGTGGACTATCGCAGCGCGAAAAGGCGCGACGAGATGCTGAAGTTAGGTTGAGCTTCCTCCAACCATGCTCTTCGATCTCGGCAGGAATCTGGTCTCAAAAACTGTTGATCGCTCCATGAGCCGCCTGTCGGCTCACGACGAGTTTTTGAGCCATGCAACTTCCTCTGCTGCCAGAAGCGCAAGCTGGCGTCCCTGTTGTCCGAGCGACCTTTGATTCCCCCTCCACCCCTGTGCGGGTGCTCTTCACCGAGGACTTGTCTCGGATGTTGGGCAAAAGTGTCACCACGATCCGCACCTTCGCCACCAGTTCCAAGTACAACCACCTGATCCCCCGCCCGTTCAAGATGCCCGGCAGCCGCAGGCTGTGCTGGTACGAACGTGATGTGCTCGCCTGGATCGAGTCCACCAAGCCTGCGGAACCACCGCCCCCACGGCGGCCACGCGGGCGCCCCACCAAAGCAGAGCAGATAGCCCGCCAACGCTGGGCTGCGACGACTTTCACCCAGCCAAACACTTGAGCAGTGGAAGCCGAAATCACCAGCGCGTCCAAACCGCGCTCGGCTTCTCCGTTTGACGATGCACTGAATTGGCTCTATCGGAAGAGCGCTGAAGTGTCGGCTCACGCCACGACAACGACAGCACACCTTTCCGTCAGCATCGAACAAACAGCCGCGGGAACTATCTCGAAAATCCAACCCAAAGCCAGGGTTGGTACTGGCCGTGCGCTCACAAGCGCCGAATCCGCGCTGATCGTGGCAGGAGGAAAAATTGCAGCGACGATGCCAGAAGGGCAGGACATGGCGTTCACTCATGCCGTGCTTTGCCAAGTCGGGCTGCCACGCGCCAAGGTCGAGGGTCGGGAGTTCATGCGCCAGTCCGGGGCCGCATGGGTGAACGTGCAAGCGGGCCTTCTGGACGAAGGCAAAGGGCCAGTGGTACAGCCTGTGCCCTACGGCCCGATGCCCCGCCTGGCGCTGGCGTGGGTTTCCACCTATGCATTACGCACCGGAGAGCAGGAAATCCGCATCGGGGACAGCGCCGCCGAGTTCCTGCGGCTCATGGGCATGGGTGACGACGGCAAACGCTATACAACCTTGCGCAAGCAGATGCACGCCCTTGCCGCCTGTCGCTTGCAGCTTGGCATCAAAGGCCGCACCTACAACGGGCAGCCAGTAGAGCAGTTCGACGCATGGCAGAGCAACAAGGATACAGCGCAGCGTTCGCTTTGGCCGGGAGTGATGCGGCTTTCTGAAAGCTACTTCCGTTCGTTGACCGAAAGCGCAGTGCCGCTCGACAACCGCGCATTGATGGCCCTCAAAGGCTCTGCGCTGGCACTTGACGTATATGCATGGCTGGCCCATCGTCTGCACCGCATCGAGGGCAAGGGTTTCATCTTGCACTGGCATTCACTGCGGGAACAGTTCGCGCAAGAGTACACAGGCAAGGATGGCGACAAGGATTTCAAAAAGAAATTTCTTCCCGCGCTGCGAAAAGTACTCGCAGTTTATCCACAGGCCAAGGTGCAGCAAGTCAGGGGTGGGGTACTGCTGAATGGCTCCCCTCCGCCGATCCCTTTCAGGGGTGGGCCGACGAAGTAGCCCCCACCAAAGCTCTTAATCACCACACACATTTCTTGACTCTATGAGTACCCTACGTAGGGATAAAACCCATACGTCCTTGCTCGTTGCCAGTGAATAGCTCGACCTTCACCCCGTCGAGCGTTTCGTCGCCCGGAAGCTGGTGGCTGTTCTCGATGATGATGACTTGCGCGTCGATGAAGGATGACTTCACGCTCTCCCAGAAGTGCTTCTTGATGTTATGCGGGAACGCCGACTCGCCGGCGTCCGGCTCCTCGTAAACGAGCAGTGGAGAGTCAATTAGGACGAAGTTCGGGAACGGACGCTCGTCCTCGATGCAAAGGCGAAGGAGCGCGAGGTTGAATGCCGCTCGCGTGATAGCTCGTACGCCCTTGCCGTGGCTTTTTCGGGCGCGGCCGGAGATCACGACATCTTGGTCGTTCTCGCTGAACGATACGCGGTCGAGGCCGGGAAAGTGCCACGCCTTCAACAGCGCCTCGACCTCCCTGCTGAATGGATCGGCTTGCGCTGTGCTCACCGCTGCTCCAGCCACGTCGATTTTCTGCTTCTTTCTCGGCTTGTTGACATCTTCCAGCAGCTCTTCGAGCTCCTGAATCCGTTCAAGGTGTTCAATCGTCTTGCGACACGCCTCCGCGTGAGCACGAAACTCGTCGACCTTCTTGGAAGCGACATCGACATGCCGTTCCATCAGGCCTTTCAGTTCCGACGCGATCACGTCGAACTCGGTCCGGCGAGTGTCGCGATCTACTTGAAGCTGCTCGACCTCGGCGGCGTTGGCAGCTCGCGTCGTCTGGAGATCCATAAGCAGCTTCGAGGTCTTGGCCGCCTCCGCCCTGCACGCCAGAGAGACATCCGCCGGTGCGGGATTCGCCTTCGGGTGCTCGTGATGCTGGTACTCGGCGAGCGCGCCGCATATCGGGCATCGCTCTTCCTTGAGCTGATCGAGCCGAGCACCAGCCTCAGCAATTGCTTCTAGCCGTCGCAGGTCGGACTTATATTGCTGTCCCAGCAAATCGAACCGTGACTGCAACTCCGACAGGACTGCGAGCTTGGACTCGACCGCCTTCAACGCCGTCCATGCGGTGCTGCGCTTCGTTTGGAGCGGCACTACGCTCGCCTGTGCAGCGTTTCGTTCGACGAGAGCCGTCTGAATTGAAGCCTCGATTCGGGTCAGACGGCCGCGCTCCTCGATGAGCGTGCCCACCTCGCCAAGCTCGGCGAGTCGCGCCCGCGTCGCTTTTAGTAGGCCGTTGAGTAATTCGACCTTGCCAGTCTGACGTCCCTTCGCGACTTTCGGATCTTCCTTTGCGATGATAGATGAGTCGTCGGTGCCCGTAAGCAAGAGGCGGAACACACCACTCTCAACTGTTTTGGACGTGAACTGTCCACTAAGAACCGGCGAGTCCTCCTTGATGATTGTCTCTTCGTCGATGATCACGAGCCGAGCAATATCGCGGAAACTTAATGGGCGTGTCTTGCCCTGTTCGTTGGTGCGAACCTTCTTCGTTCCCAGTCCCGACAGATCAAGGAGGAACTGTGAGACGGTGTCCTCTTTGCCCCCTTGGTGCTTTGCCGCCAGCACACGATCTGGCTGCCCGTCGGTCTTGCAGAGCACTTCGCCGCCACGCAGACTCCTCTCCAGCGAGTAGACGCGCCCGTCGCTGTTGGCCTCGATGTCGATGACGACGGAGCTATAGCCCTCCGCTTGGGGGATATCCTTCGGTGTGTCACCACCACCAAGCGCGTAGTCTAGGCAATGCGCGATGAAGCTCTTACCAGAATCTGAGGGGCCGGCGATGACGTTCAGACCGCGCTCAAACGTAACCTCAGCGGGTGCCTTCCCCTGCCCAATAAGCGAGAGACGCCGAAGGGCAAAGCCAAATTTCATGACGCCTCCTCGGTCCAAAGAACGGACTCCATCGTGAGCTCGGCACCCCACGTACCGATGCGCTCACGAACCATCACGTCGAGATCCATGTCGTCGAGGGCATCGAAGCTCTCAACGATCCAGTCGGCGCGCTCCCGCAGGCCGGTCAGGTACTCGGTGCTAAGCGTGTTGAGGAAGTCGGCAGACTTGTCGGTCGCCGCGAAGAAGATACCTCCGTCCTTGTAGACTCGCTCAATGAGGCCTCGGCTCTCGTAGAGCGTGAGGCCATCTTGAATCACGCCGCGCCGAACGAGAATTTCACCGCCTCGATGTGGGGTTCTTGGGTGCATCCCCTCAGGGCCGCCGTCGATGTCGTCGGAATGCACGAGGAAATAGTCGAAGATGACCAGCCGCTGGAGTGCATACGCAGAGGGGAAGGCGGTGGTCAGAACACAGAGAGCACGCAGGCCGATCTCGACTGGCCCGTTGAACGGCGAAACAAAATGGGGGGGTATATTGGTTGTCACTTGACCCACCGAAGCTTTCCGTCGTTCGCGAGCTGGTGGCAGATGCCGCCCCGGTCACGGGTGTGGATGCGCGTGGTGAGTGGGTTGCTCGTGAGCTGCAGAGCTCGGGCCGTCTTCACCACCGCGAGGACGCGGCGATAGCCATCGTCGTATTCGCCGCGCACGTCGTCCTTGATGCCAGAGTGAACCTCATCTTGCAATTTCTCGAACTCGCCTGGCGGCAGCGTATCGCGCGAGAAGGCGCGCAGTCCTTCAGCGCTGTAGAACTCCACGCGGGCGTCATGGAAGTGCTCGCGGAGTCCCTCGTGAGCCGCGAGCCCTGCGTCGAGATCCTTCAAACCTTGTTTGAGATGTTGTGCGTACGCGCACCGAAGTTCTCCGATAAAAACGGCCTCGTTGTCGGCAGGCAGGTTAGGCGGAGCCGCTGGATTCGGGCGCTGGGGAAGTCCTCCCCCAAACCGTGCCACGTGCCAGCGCGTCTTGGCATGTCCTTCGATGATGCGAAGAACCGGCGTCGCCTGGAAGATCGAAAAGTCGAGGCTCTCGATGTGAGCCTTCATCTTTGTGTCGCATTCGACCTTCTCGGTGATGGTGATGCCCTCCCGGCAGTGGGCGTCCCATTGCTTCAGTAGTTCGCTCTTGAGCTCCTCCGGCTTCCTCAGAAGGTTCGATAGCTTCGTACCCACGCCCTTCGGAGCGATAAAGTAGTAACGGCGCGGGCATCCGTAGTCGCCACGCTTCGTGTAGTACGCGAGTTTACCCAGCTCGACCCAGATGTCGCTGGGTTTCAGTGAGTTGCCATAGTGTTTGCACTGATAGTTGTCCCACACGCCGCTCCCACCTTTCACTGTCGCAATGACATCACGGCCCATGTCGCCAGCCCCACCACAGCGTTCGACCAAATCGTACTCGTCGCGCAGCGAGTCCACCCACTCTTGGATAAATAACTCCCACTGCGTATCGCTGAACAGCTTGATGCGGTCTTCGGGATGGACTGATGGCCCCGACGCCACGACATCTGCAGCCAATCCTGGCGACGGCACGGGGGGCTGCGGAATCGGAACGGGAGATGGAACCTTTTTCGCCATTTGGAAATTTTCCGACCACAAGCTTTGACAGGGCAACCTCAAGTATGAAGTGCAACACTACTGATTGAGAATCAATGAATAGTAGCGCCGGATTTCTCGTCAATGGCTTTCACACCCTCATGAACACTTGGCTCCGACATTGCACAGCAGATCCAGCTGTCTATTCCGGCTCGTCCCCCTTGCGGGGGCGCGCCGGAAGGTCTGCCAGCACCGGTCAAGAGCGAAGTTTTCCCCAAAGATGACGGCTCAATTACAGGTTAAACATTACAGGGAAAAATTACAGGATTTAGGGGGGGTCTGATTTCCCGAACGAAGGGGGGGCCGATTTCCCGACAAAACGGGGGGTGGGGGGGTCTGATTGCACGTGGATAACTTTTTTATCCACAGGCCAGACATCTGTGGGTTTCCAGATACCCCCGCCAGACACCGGCCAGATCACTCCCCCGCACCCAGCCGTAGTCCGCGTTCCAGCATCTGCACCACAGCCAGGTTGATCACCGCTGCCCGACTTTGCCCCAGCTGCCCAGCCAACCCATCAACCCGCTCCAGTAAAGGCTCGGCAATGGTCAGCGTGATTTGCACTTTGCGCCCCTTGCGCACCCGGCGGGGCGCCGGAGAAGCATCTACACCCGCATCCGGCGCACCAGAGATGAATGCGTCCGCAGCCTCAGTGCTGGCAGGACTTGCAGGTCTGGAAGGTTTTCTCGTAATTGCCATACATCAAGCAAACAGTGAAATAACTTATTTTAATATTAAAATAATGTTTTTATAAGTGCATTTAACTCTGTAACCGCCTTGTCATCTCTGGGCTTGGCCTCCAGCACGCACAGGCCAGCGCCCGCAGCGTTGGCAAAGGCTTTGCGGCGGCGCAGCGGGGTGGACAGGTACTCAAACTGCGGCACTTCGGCTACCGCAGCGGCAGCTTCGGCGTTGTCACTGGAATGCTCACCAGGATCGGCGCAATTGAGCACAGCAAAGGCCCGCAGGCCATCCCGCACGCTGCGGGCCTCATCGACCAGCGCTGCGATGTCGCTGAGCGCCCACACGTCGTAGCTGCGTGGCTGAAAGGGCACCAGCAGCACGTCCGACAACACCAGTGCAGCACGCAAGGCGGTTGAATCCCGCCCCCCAGCATCAATCACCACGTCATCAAACTTGGCCGCCTGCTGCTGCACCTGGGCACGCAAGGTGGGGCCATCCGGGTAGGTGGCACAGGCAATGCCTGGCACATGCCCTGCTTCAGCACGAATGCTGATGGCGGTTTGGGCCGTGCCCTGACGGTCACCATCAATCAGCCACACGTCGCGCCCGGCTAATGCACGAGCAATGGCAAGGTTCACGGCCAGCGTGGTTTTGCCTACTCCGCCCTTGGTGTTTCCAACAGTGATGATCATGTATTTTCACCTCAATTTAATATTAAATTGATGTTGAATTGTATTGTTAAAAGTGAATTTAATCTATGGGATGACTGGATGTTCCAGGACTCATGGCAACGCAACCTACTGCCCAGGCGCTACGACCTCCACTCAAGTCAAAGCCTGGGGCTCTGGCATCTGCCAGGCAATTGGGGTGGTGCAGTACTGTCCAACTCCATTCCTCTTTACCTGTGCCACACTGATAAGATTCAGAGTCCACTATTTCCATCAGGACTACCTGGATGAAACGCTGCGTAGTCGGGATTCGCCGCCCCGATGTCCCCAAGCCTGCCGCCACGGGCAGCGACGTACCGACTGTCTGGTTTCCGTCCATGCCCACGCTGGCGGCGGTGCTGTCCGAGGACAACCGGGCGCTGCTGCGACTGATCCACGACCAGCGCCCGCCCTCTCTGACGGCGTTGGCCGAACTCACCGGGCGGCAGGTTCCCAACCTCTCGCGCACGCTCCGGATGATGGAGGGCTACGGTTTGGTGACGTTGAAAAAAAGCGCACGCGAGATTGCGCCGGTAGCACTCGCTACCAGTTTCAAAATTTTGATCGACTGAGGGAGGGATGGCGATGCGAGACGGCGTAATGACCGAGGCGGACACTTGCCGAGAATTCGTCACGCCCAGGCTGATCGAGGCAGGCTGGGGAAATTCGCCCTGCGCCATCGGCGAGCAGCGCAGCTTCACCAACGGCCGCATCATCGTCGCGGGCGGCAAGGCGCGGCGCGGCCAGCAAAAGCGTGCCGACTACCTGCTGTACTACCGCCGCGACTACCCGCTGGCCGTCGTCGAAGCCAAGGAGGTGGGCCTGCCCGCCGAAACCGGCGTGCAGCAAGCGCGCGAGTACGCCGGAATCCTCGGCCTCAAGTTCGCCTATGCCACCAACGGCCACCGCATCATCGAGATCGACTACACCACCGGAACAGAGCGCGAGGTGGAACGCTATGCCACGCCGGATGAGTTGTTCGCCCGCCTGACCAGCGCCGCACACCTGCCGCAGGATGGAACCAAGCACCTGCTGGAGCCCTTCAATCTGGTCTCCGGCAAGGTGCCGCGTTACTACCAAAGCATCGCCATCCAGCGCGTGATTGAGGCCATCCTGCTGGGGCAAAAGCGCATCCTCGCCACGCTGGCCACCGGCACCGGCAAGACCAATGTGGCCTTCCAGATTTGCTGGAAGCTGTGGAACAGCCGCTGGAACCGCACCGGTGAATATCGCCGCCCCAAAATCCTGTTCCTCGCCGACCGCAACATCCTGGTCGATGACCCCATGGCCAAGATGTTCGCGCCCTTCGGCGACGCCCGACACAAGATCAGCGGCGGCGACACCAGCCAGAGCCGGGACATGTATTTCGGCATTTATCAGGCGCTGACCACCACCAACGCCGACGTGTTCCGCCAGTACCGCCCGGACTTCTTCGACCTCATCATCATTGATGAATGCCATCGCGGCTCCAGCCGCGATGAAAGCGCATGGCGAGTGGTGCTCGACTACTTCGCGCCTGCCGTGCAGTTCGGCATGACAGCCACGCCGCTGCGCGAGGAATCGCGCGACAGCTACGAGTACTTCGGCAATCCCGTCTATACCTACAGCCTGCGCCAGGGCATCGAAGACGGCTTTCTCGCACCCTACCGCGTGCACCGCGTCATCACCACCGTGGACGCCGCAGGCTGGCGGCCCAGCAAGGACGAGCTCGACCGCTTTGGCCGTGAGGTGCCAGACGACGAATACCAGACCAAGGACTTCGAGCGCGTCGTCGCACTGCGCGCCCGCACCAAGGCGATGGCCCGCCACCTGACCGACTTGCTCAAAGGCACCGACCGCTTCGCCAAGACGCTGGTGTTCTGCGTTGATCAGGAGCACGCCGCCGAGATGCGGCAGGAGCTCATCAACCTCAACAGCGATCTGGTGCAGCAGTATCCCAACTACGTCTGCCGCGTCACCGCCGACGAGGGCGACATCGGCCTCGCGCATCTGGCGGACTTTCAGGACGTGGACAAGACCACACCCGTCATCCTCACCACCTCGCAGTTGCTGACCACAGGCGTCGATGCCGAGATGGTCAAGAACGTAGTGCTGGCCCGCGTGGTTGGCTCGCGCTCCGAGTTCAAGCAGATCATCGGGCGCGGCACCCGGCTCAAGGTGGACTACGGCAAGGAATACTTCAACATCATCGACTTCACCGGCACCGCCACGCAGCACTTCGCCGACCCGGATTTCGACGGTGACCCGGCGCGCATTGAGATAGTGATGATGGATGAATCGGGCGAGCAAATTGGCGCAACCGCCACCGAGCCGCCAGAGCAGACAGAAGTGCAGGAAGAAACGAAATATCCGGAGCAGGAGGAACAGATCGGCCCCGGCGTCGGTCACCTGATTGGCGAGCCACCTCCCGAGCCGCGCAAGTTCTACATCGACGGCGGCGAAGTCGAAGTTATCGGCCACCTGGTCTATGACCTCGACACCGACGGCAAAAAGCTCCAGGTCGTCAAGTACACCGACTATTCGGGCCGCGCCCTGCGCACCCTCTACCCCACGCGCGAGGTACTGCAATCCAAATGGGCCAACCCGGACACCCGCGCTGAGGTGCTGCGTGAGCTGACCGAGCGCGGCATCAGCTTTGAGGAACTGGCCTCCAGCAGCGAACAGCCCGACGCCGACCCCTTCGACCTGCTGTGCCACCTGGCTTGGAACGCGCCACTGCGCACGCGCCGCCAGCGTGCCGAAGCCGCCAAGCGCCAAACCCAAGACCTGTTCGCGCAGTACGGCGACACCGCGCATGAAATCCTCACGCTGCTGCTCGACCGCTACATCGAGCGCGGCATCATTCAATTCAACGCGCTGTCTGAGCTGATGAAGGTGCAACCCTTCGACCGCTACGGCTCTCCCGCCGAAATCGCCACCCGCCACTTCGGCGGCGTGCCCGCGATGCGCGAAGCCGTCACCCGGCTACAGACCGCGCTCTACCAATAAGAAGACCCCAACCCGATGGCCACGGCGAAAAGCAAAACCCCGCTCACCACCCGCGACAACCTCTCCGCACTGATCGGCAGCGCGCGCAAGATTCTGCGCAAAGACAAGGGCCTCAATGGCGACGTGGATCGCCTGCCGTTGCTCACCTGGGTGATGTTTCTCAAGTTCCTCGACGACCTTGAATTCAAGCACGAGCAGGAAGCTACGCTCGACGGCAAGCGCTACCAACCCATCATCGAGTCGCCCTACCGCTGGCGCGACTGGGCCGCACGCGAAGACGGCATCACCGGTGACGAACTGCTGGCCTTCATCGGGCAAGAGCACACCCACCGCGCCGACGGCAGCCTGGGCCAAGGCCTGTTTGCCTACCTGCGCGCACTGGCCGGCGAAGGCGAGAAAGGCAGTCAGCGCGAAGTCATTGCCAACGTGTTCAAGGGCGTGCAGAACCGCATGGTCAGCGGTTACCTGCTGCGCGACATCGTCAACAAGATCAACGGCATCCACTTCAACGCCAGCGAGGAAATCCACACCCTCTCGCACCTGTACGAATCCATGCTGCGCGAAATGCGCGACGCGGCGGGCGACAGTGGCGAGTTCTACACCCCGCGCCCCGTGGTGCGCTTCATGGTGCAGGTCACCAACCCGCAACTGGGCGACACCGTGCTCGACCCGGCCTGCGGCACCGGCGGTTTTCTGGTCGAAGCCTTCGACCACCTCAACGCCCAGGTCACAACCACCGAGCAGCGCCGCACCTTGCAACGCAACACCCTGACCGGCCAGGAAGCCAAGCCACTGCCCTACATGCTGGCGCAGATGAACCTGCTGCTGCACGGGCTGGAAGCGCCGCAGATCGCCTACGGCAACACGCTGGAGCGGCGCATCACCGAAATCGGCCACGACGAGCGCGTGGACGTGATCCTCACCAACCCGCCCTTCGGCGGCGAAGAAGAGGCGGGCATCAAGGCCAACTTCCCACCGAACATGCAGACGGCAGAAACCGCGCTGCTGTTCCTGCAATACATCATGCGCAAGCTGCGCGTGGCGGGCGCCCCTGTGAAGGGGAAAAAGGCCGCCGTACATGGTGGCCGCGCAGCAGTGGTCGTGCCCAACGGCACCCTGTTCGGCGACGGCGTTGCGGCCGTCATCAAGGCCGAGCTGCTCAAGGAATTCAACCTCCACACCATCGTGCGCCTGCCGCAAGGCGTGTTCGCGCCCTACACCGACATTCCGGCCAACCTGCTGTTCTTCGAGCGCGGTGGGCCGACCGAGACCATCTGGTACTACGAACTGCCGCTGCCCGAAGGCCGCAAGAAATACAGCAAGACCGCGCCCTTGCAGTTCGACGAATTCGCGCCCGTGCTGGCGTGGTGGAACGCGCGGAAAGAAAACGCCCAAGCCTGGCAGGTCAGCGCCGCCGACATTGCCGCCAGCGGCTACAACCTCGATCGCAAGAACCCGAATGCAAGACGCTCTTTAGAGGATGTGGCTCCGTCCGAAGTCATTGAACGAATCTTTAAGCGCGAGGACGAGATTTCAAGACTATTCACGACCACCGACGTCAACTTGTCGTTTGGTATCGGTGATGACTCGACTTTGCTTCGGCTTCGTTCACTTGCCAAGAAAATCCAAGTCATAAAGGAAAACTTGGAGTCAATCGAGACTGATGGCGATTTGCTTCTCGCCGTGAGTTTCCGCGACGCCATTGCAAACGCCCCGCTGCGGCCCATGTCCGAAGTCGCCCCGCTGGTGCGGCGCGAGGTGGCGATCGATCTGGAAGCCAGCTACACCGAACTGGGAGTGCGGAGTTTTTACAAAGGCACGTTCCATCGCCGCACGGTCGCAGGCTCGGAGTTCACTTGGCAAAAGATGTTTCGCGTGGAAGAGGGTGACCTGATCTTTAGCAACATCATGGCGTGGGAACAAGGCATCGCTCTTGCCAAATCGGAAGACCATGGCTGTGTTGGCAATCACAGAATGCTGACCTGTGTTGCAGACCGGGCGAATGCCGTTCCAGGATTTCTTGCCTACTACTTCATGACAGACGAAGGGTTTGCCAAGGTCTATGCGGCCTCGCCCGGTACCGCCGCGCGCAACCGCACGCTGATTGCCACCAACCTGGAGGCCATTGAAGTTCCCGTTCCGCCTTTGCCCATCCAGCAATCCTTCGACCGCCTGCAAGCCGAGGTCACCGCACTCAAAGCCAAGCACGCCGCCATCCGCGCTGCCAACGCCGCCCTGCTGCCCGCGACGCTGGAGCGGGTGTTTTCTTCACCAACCCCGTAGAGGTGGAATCGTGAGCAACGACAAGAACACAACGCCGCAGGAACCACCCATCCCGGAATCAGTGCGGGCGCATCCCGCATGGTTTCGCCTCATCGATCAGTTGAACTGGTATGACGGCAAGAGCCGGTATTGCCAACGATGGTTCAAGAACCTGAAGTTCACTCAAATCGCGCTGGCTGTCCTGATTCCAGTGACCAGCCTGCTACCTGCGGAATGTGCCAAATGGACGGCTTCCATCGCGGGGGCGCTGATCGCTGTGCTGGAGGCTGTACAGCAGATGAATCAGTATTCAACGCTGTGGGTGATGTACCGCGCTACTGCCGAACGGCTCAAGCACGAAAAATATCTGTTCCTCGCCGGCGCTGGCCCCTACAAGGGCTTGGCCGAACCGGAGCGGTTGGTCGCACTGGCGGAAAGGGTCGAGGAGCACGTCTCAACCGAGCACGCCAACTGGTTCAATGACACAAGGCGTATTGCCACGGTACAGAGGCCGGAGGGCGCGTGATGACTGTCGCGCGTCCTACTGGGTTGACCGTCGGAACACGGGTTCTGCCGTTACCCGTGTATTTTCCTTCCATCTCCTCCGTCAAGACGGCACTGCGCCCGCAGGAGTATTTGCAACTCTTGTCATCACTGGGCAGATTGAAAGGTCAGTTTCTCGTGTCGGCCTTTGATCTGGCTGGCATCGAGCAACCACAGCCGGCGCGCGATGCGCTGGCATCTGCTCGTCAGGCAGGAATCGTTACCTTGATGGATTCCGGCAATTACGAAAGCTTCTGGAAGGATGCGCAGTCGGACTGGAAACAGGCCGACTTTCACAAGATGTTGAGGAAATTCCCTTGTGACCTGGCCTTCGGCTTCGATGAGCAACAGCCGCCAGCGAATGCGGACGAGCACGTTGCTTTGATCGTGGAGCGCTGGCGAGCGGATCAAGCCGCAGCAGGCTCCTGCCAGATCGTCCCAATCGTCCACGCCTCGGCAAATGAATTGCCCGCGCTGTGTGCGGCGGTCGCCGCTGAAACCGGCGTCACGATGGTGGCGGTTCCAGAACGCCGACTCGGTGACGGAATTCTTGATCGCGCCCGTGCTGTGCAGACCATCCGGGCAGCGCTGAACGAACTCGGGCGCTACGTCGTTCTACATCTGCTGGGCACAGGCAACCCCATCTCCATCGGGTTGTATTCGGCAATGGGCGCCGACAGCTTCGACGGGTTGGAGTGGTGCCAAACGGTGGTTGATCATGAAACAGGCTTGCTCTATCACCTTTCACAAGCCGATTTTTTTGCCGGACAAACGGCATGGGGCGACGATGCCAGCTTGTCATTTCAAGCACGCACACTTGCCCACAACCTTGAGTTCTTCGCCGACTGGATGCGAAGACTGCGTGACGCGGCAGGCCAAGGCCGACTGAACGAATTCTGCCGTTCCAATCTTTCTCCTCGTGCGTTTCGATACATCGCCGATGTTGCAGGCTGGAGCCAGCCATGACTGTTGCCATCATCAACCAGACCATTCGTGAGATGTGCCTTGAGGTCAAGTCCCATGCGTCGGCCATGCAGAACTGGCGATTGATGACGGAAGAAGAATTGCTGTACGAAGCGGCGGTTTGTATTTTCGGCAGCCAGATGGTGTTCGAGATGGCTATAGCAACGGCGGATCGGCTGCGCGAACGGAGGTTGCTCCAGCCAGCGCCACGCGGCAGAAGCGTGGAAGTCATCGAGCGGAAGGTGGTTGAGGCTCTGTCCGATCCGTTGCCCATGCCCAAGGGCGATGGAACGCAGCGGTGGGCGCGGCCACGTTTCAAGAACCGGCTGGCATCCCTCCTTGCCACGACTATCGTCGAGATTTATGGACAGTCCCGAACGATCCGTGGATTCTTGTTCGATGCCGAAAGCGCAAGGGAAGCCCGAGAAACCCTGACACAGCACGTTTGGGGCTTCGGCCCCAAACAGGCCAGTTTATTCCTGCGGCGTGTGGACTATTGCGCCGACCTTGCTGTGCTGGACGTTCATGTGCTGGACTATTTGCAACTGGCGCGTGGTTTGTCGCTGTCTTCCAGCAAGCTTGGACATCTGTCGTTCTACGAGGAAATCGAGGACACCTTTCGGGAGATTGCGGCCGAGTTCGGCCATTCGGTTGGCTGCGTCGATCTGGCAACGTGGCTGACCATGCGCGTGGCCAAGAAGGAGGCGTTCATATGAGTTTCGTGAGCTTGGTTTCCGGTGGCCTTGATTCGACGCTCATCGGTGTATTGGCGAAGGAAGAAGGCATCGAGCACTTCCCGCTGTTCATCGACTACGGTCAGCGGGCAGCTCGCAAGGAATGGGAAACCTGCAAGCTCGTCCACGAAGCTTTGGGGCTTCCTGTGCCGGTGCGTATGGATTTGTCAGGGTTCGGGCATGTCATTGCATCTGGCCTGACCCGCAAAGAACTGGACATCAAGACCGATGCCTTCACTCCAGGCCGCAACCTGATGTTCTTGTTGATGGGTAGCGCGTATGCCTATCAACAGGGTGCATCGGCGGTAGCCATCGGCCTGCTGGCCGAGGAGTTCAGTCTGTTCCCCGATCAAAAACCACAGTTCGTGATGCAGGCTGAAGCCACTATCGCTACCGCGATGGGGCGGCATATCAAGGTGCTGGCGCCTTTGATCGAGTTCGGGAAGGCGGATGTTGTCCGGCTCGCACAAGGCAAAGGCATCACCGGCACCTACTCGTGCCACACCGGAAATTCAGAACCTTGCGGACGGTGCATCGCCTGCTTGGAGTTTCAATTCGACGAGGAGAAATGACATGGGCGGAAGCACTGGCGGCGGGTTGTATGGCTCTGACATCAAGAGCCTTGAAGAACGGGTGAAGCAGAAACTCACGGCAGCAAAGAACGACAGCAGCCGACACGTTTTCATCAGCTTCGATCACGAAGATTTGAACGAAGTGAATCTGTTTCGTGGGCAAGCGAAGAACGACAAGGTGGATTTGCAGTTCGACGACCACTCGGTGAAAGAACCCTTCGACAGCACCAATGCCGACTACATCAAGCGGCAAATCCGCGAGAAGATTGACCGCTGCTCGGTGACGGTGGTTTACCTCTCCGACAAGACGGCCTCCAGCAAGTGGGTGAACTGGGAGATCGAGGAAAGCGTCAAACGAGGAAAAGGCGTCGTCGGCGTTTACAAGGGCGACAAGACCCCAGCCAACATGCCTCCGGCGTTTCAGCAGAACGGCTGCAAAGCCGTGAAGTGGGAGCACGCCGCGTTGATGAAGGCAATTGAGGATGCGAGTACCAAGAGATGACCTCGAATGAACGAGGCTGAACTTCTGTCGATTCTCGCGCGCGGCGAAGACAGCCGCCACCAGTTCAAGCGCGACGAGACCAACGCCGACAGCATCGCGGCGGAACTGGCTGCGTTCGCCAACAGCGGCGGCGGCCTGTTGCTGCTGGGCGTGGACGACAACGGCAAGGTGACCGGGCTGGACGCGGTCAACGTGCGCCGCTTGAACCAGCTGATCTCGAATGCCGCGTCGCAGAACGTTCGCCCGCCGGTTCATCCGACCACCGAGAACATCCAGACGGCGCAAGGCATCGTGATCGCCGTCACTGTGCCCAATGGCCTGAGCAAGCCTTACCTGGATAGCCAGGGGCGCATCTGGGTCAAGAGTGGCTCGGACAAGCGCCACGTCACGGCGCGGGAGGAAATCCAGCGCTTGTTCCAGCGCTCCGGGTTGATCTACGCCGATGTGATTCCGGTGGAAGGCACCTGCGCCGCCGACATCGACGAAAAGGCGTTCAACGACTACTTCAATCGGCGCTACGGCCAGTTGCCCGACCAACCTTTGCAGCAGGCCTTGCAAAACATCGGATTGGGTGACGGGCAGGAGCTGAACCTCGCGGGCGTGCTGCTGTTTGGCAAGCACCCGCAGCGTTACCGGCCTGCGTTCATGGTCAAGGCCGTGGCCTTCCCCGGCACGTCACTGGCCAGTCACCACTATCTGGACAGTGAGGACATCGATGGCACGCTGTTTGAGCAGTACCAGCGCAGCTTGGGGTTCATCAAGCGCAACCTGCACCACGTCCAGCGCGACCAGAATTTCAATTCCCTGGGCCTGCTGGAAGTGCCGGAACAGGCCATCATCGAATTGCTGGTCAACGCGCTGATCCACCGTGACTATTTCACCAGCGCTTCGATTCGCCTGCTGATTTTTGCCGACCGCATCGAGATCATCAGCCCTGGCCATCTGCCCGACAGCCTGAGCACGGAGCAAATCCGGCAGGGCAAGTCGAACCGGCGCAACCCCACCTTGACCAATCACGCGGTCAGCATCCTGCCGTACCGAGGCATCGGCACCGGCATCCCGCGCGTGCTGCAAGACTGGCCAGAAACCCGGCTGGTGGATGACGTGGCGGGCAATGAGTTCAGGGCGGTGATTCCGAGGCCGGTGACGCTCACCCCCGAAGTCACCCCCGAAGTCACCCCCGAAGTCACCCCCGAAGTGGTGCGGATGCTGGGCGTAATGGAGGGCGAAATGAGCCGGGAGCAGATCATGGCACTACTAGGCTTGAAGGACGAAAAGCACTTCCGCGTCCGGTACCAGCAAGCTGCAATTGCTGCGAGCCTGATTGAAATGACCCTTCCCGACAAGCCGCGCAGCAGCAAGCAGCGTTACCGCCTGACGCCCCTCGGGCGGCAGTGGCTGGAGACGCATCCGGGCGCGTGAGTCAAAAGCGGCGTTGCCGAAAAAGCACCTGCAAGCCCGTAGCAACCTGCCAAGGTGCTTTCTGACCGAACAAGCCGCTTTTTCGGGCGGTAGCCGTCCATCACCACTATTCAGCCTGGGTACTACTGGGCAGTGGCAGTGGGTTACGCCTGATCTAGCAGCAGGGGCGAGCTGCTGTCCAGCTCCCGCACAAAGTCTTCCAGCTCGCAGCCCAGCGCCTTGAGCCAAATTCTGAGCTCGATCACGTCCAGCCTGCGCACCCCCGTCTCGCACTTGCTCACGTCCGCCTGCGTCCACGCCAGGCGACGTGCCAGCTCCACTTGGCTGACTTGAGCGTCTGCGCGTTTGGCGCGCAGCAGCGCAAGCATCTGCTGGTATTCGCGGGTGTAGAGGGTCTTGTACATGGGCAGCTCGGCCCATGAGGTTGCATGCGATCATTGAATATGCGAACATCGCATAATTCGATGCACTCCCCTTTCTTGTAAATCGGCGGGAATCAGGCATCAAACCCAGAATATGCAAGGATGCCCATGTTTCAGGTAGAGCAACGTTTTGAACGTTCGATGATTAACTTTGGAGGGCAGGAGCCACCAATCCGGCATTATCCAATCGCTGAGGTGGTTGCCGGTCATCTGGTTTGGCACATCATCGGCATCCAACCAATGAAGGAGCCTGATGGCCATGTGTACAAGAGGCGAACCCACCTCATGGTGACAAAGGCGGGGATCGCTGCGGAAATCTTGAATCAGAATCACTTTGAAGAGGTGACGGTCTTTGTGGTGACCCCGCCATTGAGTCCATCCTCACCAACGGCGGATATCAAGCGATGCACGGCCATTTTCGAATGCAATGACAAAAATCACCCCAGCACAAAGGCGTGGGGATGTGACTGCGGAAGTGATTCATTCGTTGATCCATCGGATGACATTGATCCAGAGAATATCGTGAGCAAGAAAATTCTCTGGACATCAAAGTGATCAAGCATCGAGGGGAAATATTCTTATGTCAAGATTTGAGAATTCGTACCTTGCAGAATCCGTTGGCTACAACAACGGCCACGCCAACGGCATGGCTGATGGTGTAGCCGTCGGACGAGAGCATGGCTATACGCAGGGCTGGAACGAGGCCACGATACATGCCAACGGCGTGATTGATGAGCGCAACGAACTCATTGACAGACTGTACGGTGCGAACGAGCGCCTTGGTGCAGAGAACGCGCAGTTGAAGCAGCACATTCAGTTGCAGCAAGAGCAGACGCAGTCCCTGCGGGCCGAGTACGAGGCGATGTTCAAGTCGTTCCTTGGCGTGGTCGCCATCGCGCGCCCTGCAATGAAAGCGGTTGCGCGTCTCCCCTTCGCGGAGCGGAAGGATATTTATTATGAGTACGGAGAACAATCCATTGATTTGCTGACGCGAGAGTATGTGCTTGCCAATCGGTTTCCCGCCAACCAATCGTTGATCTTCAAGCACCTGCCCATCGCCAATCAGGTATTCAACCAGACCGACAAGCAGATCAAGCAGCAAGAGGCAGAATTTAAAGATATTAACAAAGGTGCCTCAGGCATTTAATAAATATCTAGCTCCTGTAGGTGATTACGCGCCTTCGTAATCGGCGCCATGCGTGCTGTGCAGGTGCTGTTTAGGTAATGTTTGGGCACAATATTGTTATTGTCATGGTGGGCAAAGGTTCTGCGTAGGTGTCATATCGATGCTGTGTGATGCTCGAAGGTGCTATTCAAGGCGTTGCGTGGCGATAACCTTTGGCGCACGTTCATAACACCTTCGTAGCACCATCTCAGCACGCAAGCATCCCCATGGCGACACGTAAATGTAATCTGTCGTGTTTGCGCAAAAATATTTTCATAGTTACAAGCCGCGCGTGCAGCATTACTCCCCAAAATTTCGCCGCCACGCACTAGTCGATCCCTCGCTGGGCGCCAGAATGCTGCGATATGTACACATTTCTGCTGCTTTCAGCTTCAAATGTGCGCCATAGACAGCATCTACCATTTGCATTCTTGCTGCGATACGTACCGTTCTTGGCGGCGATACGTACCTGTTTTTGGGGAGTAATGCTGCACTGTGACCAAGAAATCACCTCCTGCGAACCGACTGTGCGGCGTTCGTATGCAAAACAATCCAACCTGGAACCTGACCTTGCCGACACAATCGTTGTGTTGCGAGCAAAATTGGAAGCGGTTTCCTTGGTTCCAGTTTGGTGATGATCTTGATCACAGTAATGTGATCCCTTGCGCCCATTCGGCGATCATGAGATTGAAAAACCGCTTTAACCTGGCCCCCTCTCGGGCGCTAGATGACGGTTTATATGTCTGGCTACGCAGCGAATATTCCATTCATGGTTTCTGAAGAATTTGAGGTTGAGCGCAGATGTATGAAATGTCTTTTGATGGAACGCGCCGAGCAAGTAGCCTTCTCGCGCGTATCGGAGCCGAGGAACGAGTCGGTGAATCTCTATCGCCAAGTACAATTATTGGTTACACAAGAAAAATAAAACAAATAGCATTGCGAGCATCGATCAATTATCTTTCGAGGCTACCTCCAGAAACCGTTGTTCGAGATATAACAGGTCGGGTAATCTCCAAGAAAATAACACAAGCCACGGCGCGCCTTGAAAAATCGGCAGCTCTTTTTTGGCTTGCCGAGCAAGCTCAAGGAATTATGGACTCTGGCTCTCCTGATTTGTGGCGATATGACGCTGCATACTCTGACATTTTGGCATTAAAAGTCAATGAGCTTCCAAAATCATCAGAAAATACATCCTCCATAAAAGCGAAAGATTTTTCGGATGAGGCTTTTAATCTACTCATAGAGGCTGCCAAAACATCTAGATCAGAGCATCTTTTCAATGCTCTGCTATTTATCAGAGGCAATCTTCATGTGGGACTTCGCCCTGTCGAATGGTTCGATACTAGTTTTGTTAACTATTTGCATAGAAATCCATTGGGTGAGCCGATTCATCTCTCTGATGGATCAATTAATTCATCGCCAGCTCTGGTGGTGCGCAATGCGAAACACTCGTCTATCCGTGGCAATGGCGAGAGTCGGACTATCCTTCTGGATGATCTTGATCAAGGTGGAATTAAACATATCCAGGAATGGCTTAAATATGTTGGCAAATTTAAATCACCGGTTTTAATGCGTTTGTCAGAGTCGGAGATATATAAGAAAATATATGGAAATATGCAGCGAGCAATCCGAAAGGTATTTATTGAAGCCGATTGGCAGGAAGAAATTCCAACGCTTTACAGTACGAGGCACCAAGCTGTTGCCAATGCTCGTGCAGATGGATTGACGCAAAAAGAAATAGCCGCGCTTTTCGGGCACAGCAGCACAAATACAGCGCGGAGGCACTATGGCAAGAAAAAAGCAGGTTATTCTGGGCGGAGCATGCAGCCCGCCCCTGAATCAATCTGGGCCGTCCGCAGCACGGTTGCTGTGCGTCCCAAGCCTCCGCGCGCCGAGCCTCCTGGGTTGGGTTGATGTCCCTCGGGCGAGTCCATCCTGTGATGCAGGTTTGGATGGCGACACATGCCTCGTCCTTGAGCGTCAATTGCTTCTGCAGCTAGCCTATTGCTTCATTGCCTGAAAGCGTGCGATCGTCTAAAATGTAAAATATTTTGGACATATTTGAACTCTCCACCGACCATGAACCTGATCGAAATCGGCCACGTCGTGGGCACCCGGCGCGCCGAGCTGGGCCTGACCCAGGCGCAACTGGCGCACCTGAGCGGCCTGTCGCGTCAGACCTTGGTTGGCCTGGAAAACGGCACCTTGAGTGATCTGGGTGTCAACCGCGTGGGACAGGTCATGGCGGTGCTGGGCCTGGACAGCGCCAAGCCGGATACCCAGGCGCGGCGCAAAAAGCGCGGCTTGTGGATGGCGGCCAAGACGGCCAGTGTCAGCTATGTGCATGAACTGGCCCCCGAGGTGCTGGAGCAGGCCCTGGCCAGTGGCGATGTACCGCCTTCATTCGCACCACACCTGACCCATCTGCTCGATGAGGCACCGGTGTCCACCGTCGTGATGGCGGTGGAGGAGGCTGCTGCTCATGCGCACCTGCCGCCTCGGCAGGTCTGGCGCAACGTCGCAAAACTCGCCGAGGCGCTATCCGTCCACCGCCGGGCGCTGTGGGTATGAAAGTCGATTCGCTGCCCAGCGGGGCTTGGGAGAGCTTGTTTCCGCGTGCGTTGGCGTTGATCGACGACATCAGCAAGTACGGCGGCATAGCAAACCCGTTCTGGACCTTGGGCGGTGGAACCGTGTTGATGTTCCGCTACCGCCACCGGTTGAGCAAGGACATCGACATCTTTGTGCCTGATCCGCAGTACCTGGGCTTTGTCACTCCACGGCTGAGCGACACGGCGGCGGATTTGACCGAGGACTACACGGAACAACCAGGCATGTTCGTCAAGCTCCAGTTCGATGAGGGTGAGGTGGACTTTGTATCCGCCCCCAATCTGCTGGATGACGCCTGGGAAACCTGGGACATCGGAGGCCGTGCCGTCAAAGTGGAAACGGCTGCCGAGATCATCGCCAAGAAGATGTATCACCGTGGCGACCGCGTCACGGCGCGCGACCTGTTTGATTTGGCGCTGGTGATCGAGCGAGATCCTCTGCAGCTTCTGGCGGCGAAGCCATTTTTGCTGCGCCACCAGAGTGCTTTCCTGGCTCAGATTCGGCAGCCGCATGCCAGCCTGCGGGAGGCGTTCGACGCGATCGCCACGCTGGAATACACGCCGAGCTTCGATCACTGTGTGGCCACGGCTGGCGAATTTTTGGACGACATATAGTGGCCGATGCGGTGCAACCCAGCCAAACTGACCTTGCCGTGGCAGTGGAAAACGTTTGCAGGGTCGCTGGTGGGGTATCGGGCACGCCTGCTTCATTAAATGATCAATAATTTGACCAATAAAATGAATTTGGTTAAATTGATGACCAAATGACTGATGATCAATCACATTTCCTCCTTGAGCGCCAACTGCTCCTGCAGCTCGGCGACCGCCTCAAGCGCCTGCGCAAGGCCCAGCGCCTGGGCACAGTAGAGCTTGCTGCGCGCGCAGGCATGACACGCAACACCCTGCGCGCGGTCGAGTCGGGCGACCCTGCGCCATCCATCGGCACCTACCTTCGTGTCATGTCCATCCTGGGCGTTGGTGGTGATCTGGCATTGCTGGCGGGCGATGTCTTGCAATCGGCACCTGCGGGTTCTGCCGCAGCGCGTTCCCGGCATCCAACCCCTGTGGTGCAAGTGCGCGTGCGCGCCGACCCAACCAGGCACCAACTGCAGGATTTACAAAGCCTGGCCCTGCACGAAGAAGCCGTGCGCCTGGCCAAAACCGACCCTACTCAGGTGCAGCAGGCGCAGGAGACACTTCAGCGCTGGCTGGCCACCGGGGATGTTCGCTCTGCAGCCTTGTGGCGTGAGTGGGAAGACATTCTGAAGGCAGGCGCCTGGCGCAAGGTGTTGACCCGCACCCGCCGTGCGCAGCAGCTGCGCCAGGCATCTCCGCTGGTCACGATCCTGCCGCCCGAGACCCGTCAGGCCATCCTGCGGCAGGTGGGTGAACTCAAGAGGGGTGTGATGATGGGCGACGAGATGGGCGATGCGGCCGAGGATCAGCCATGACCCGAGAGGAGCTGGAACACATCATCCGTGCCAGTGGTGACATCACCGATCAGTACGAATTTGTCATCGTCGGCAGTCAGTCCATCCTGGGCGCGGTGCCCCGGCCCGAGGATGTGTTCACGGTGTCCATGGAGGCGGACATCTATCCCCTGCAGGCACCGGAGCAGGCCGACAAGATCGATGGCGCCATCGGCGAAGGCTCGCAGTTCCACGAAACCTACGGCTACTACGCGCAGGGCGTCGGCCCGGAAACGGCTTGCCTGCCAGCAGACTGGATGCAGCGGGTGCATCGCATCCAGAACCGCAATACCCAGGATCGCATCGGGTACTGTCTGGATGTTCTCGATCTCTTCCTTGCCAAGGCTGCGGCAGCAAGGGAAAAGGATCGGGAGTTCTGCATCGCGCTGCTGCAGTACGGTTACGTGACGCTGGAAGCTGCCTTGGCGCTCGTGGGCGACATGCCCCTCGATACCAAGGCGCAGCAGACGTTGCGGGCGACGATGCGTCGGTGGGCACAAAACGCATTCTGAATCGGCTGTGGCGTGAGGAACAAGACTCGGCTTCTACAGCTCCCAACTACGCAGCTTCCCCGGCTCCATAACCAGGCGAATTCAAACGTTCTTCCACGTCGTACGTGAAATCCATGTCCTGCTGAATCGGCTCTTCGTTGGGGTGCTTATTGTTCCAGATCATCTCGTCAATCTTGAGATGCACAGCATCACCCACCATTTGCTGTCGGCGGTTGGTGAGAGACCACAGCATCTGCGGACGAGTAGCATCCTCCATGTCAACCCAAAGCACCATCTGCTTGCCATCGCGCGTTCTGTTGCGCAGCGCATGGTTCGCGCGATAAGACAGGCCCGTCTCGGGATCGATGCGATACTCGGCGCGTGCTGCATCGGCCAGCTCAGCTGCGAACAGTTCGCGCGCGGTCTTGGGCTTTGGGAGTATGGCTCCCTGACGGATCGCCCACTCAGCAACCCGCTCCATATCGACGGCCTTCTCTCCAGTTTCCTGCTTGTACCGATAGATCAGTGCCTGCAACCGCTCGTTCTTGGTCATGCTGTTTCCTTAGCTCAAGCCCACTGGGGCAACGTCACCCCAGCCGTCCACAACCGCATTGGGCAAGATGCGATCGCGAATCTTCACCAGATGAGACCGGAACAGGTCATACCTGCCCGTCTTGAATTGAATTTGTCCGGCCACGAGCGCCGGATGCACACCTAGCACCTTTGCCAACCCCAAAAAGTCGCGTTCCGGAAAGATGGGCGCTTTGCGTTTGATGAAGCTGTCGATGCGTGCCTTCGGTGCGCAAAACTCAGAAGCGACCGCATTGGCCAGTTTTTCCTCTTCGTCAACGACATCACCATTTAGATCAACATCTAGCGAGGGCTCCACCTTGCCGTGGCCCTGCAAGACGTGTTCGAGTTCGTGGCGCAGCACAAACCAAAAATTGTCCATGCGGTCGAACCGCATAGTCATACCGATCACAGGTGAGTGACTGTCCAGCCAGAGGCAGACGCCGTCGATCTTGGACGACTTGAGCGCCTCCACTATGACAAATCGAATACCACATTCCTGCAGGATGCGGGGCACATGCCGCACCTCTTCGGGAGCGCTGAGCAAGGCATGGAGTCTGGGAATCGCAGCGCGCGCGGCGGCCTCTTGATACTTTGGCACCAGCAACTCTTTGGCGATCTGTCGAACCCGGTATAGCCAGGCTAGCTGCGCGGACGATGCCTGCTCGCCCGCGGAAGTCTTCTTGGCCGCATGCGGCGTACGTGCGATTTGGCTCGGGTTCTGACCGTCAAAAAAGGCATAGAGCGCCTGATCTACGGCACCCAAGTCGCGAATGTCATCGACCTTGATCCACTGGCGTTTAATGAGCTCGGCCACAGGCAGTTCCGCAAACACTTGGGCTCGTTCGGCTCGCACCGGGTTGGGAATGGTGACGATACGCGCCTTTGCCAGATCCAGATTGCGTTGGAGCTCCAGGAACCGCTCCGCAGGTACGCCAAACACTTCCTCCAGGGAGATCGCCACCTCCGGCGTGACTGCCTTCCTGCTGGAAATCAGCTTGCTAATGCCCGTCTCTTCGACTTCAAGTACTGCGGCAAGGATGCGATTGTTCCACCCGCGTTGGGTGAGCAGCGTCTCTATGAGCTGACCGGGAGTGCGATATTGCGTCTGATCCATTTGTTTGCGATCATAATGCAACTTGCACCAAATCGCAAACTTTCTATTTTTTGAACTCGGTGAGCAGACGACCGGGCCCCGAAGTTGAACGACGCCGATCGCTGCGTCTTGTCACTCAACATCCCCATAGCTACTACAAACAGTCCCTCGTATTCGCGATGCACGCTATCGGCAGCGGGCGCCTGAGTACGAGGTGGGGCACCTTCTACATCTTCATCTGCGGCGCGGCGAGCACGCCCTCGTTGGTGAGTCCGTTGGCACTGTTGTGTATGGTCTCTTGTGGCGACTCATTGTCAATCAGGCCACTCACTCACTTGAGCTGCTGACAAGCCACCGTCGATTGGTACTTGATGCTGTCGTTGCCCACAAAAACCTCAGACGCTGCGCCAACCAGCAAAGTCGTCTTCTTGCTGGTCTGCTTGAAGTAGGACGGCTCGTCGGTATCGGCCTGTTCGTCGATTCGGCTGACGCCCAGCCGTTTCGCCATCTGCTTGCCCGCCTGACGTCTCAGATAGACGGCCGCCTTGTTCTCGCCTTCTGCGGCAGTGACCAGCGCTGCCACCACTTCGCCCCCAAACAGCGATGGTCGTTGACCCTTCTGCAATGGCAGGAAGAAGCCATCAGCCCCTTTGACCAGGCCGATAGCGCGGAGCCTGGATTCCACGTCATCGGTCTTCAACACCGCTCCAGCCTTGCATTGCAGCAAGGTTTCAAGCTGCTGTGCAGCGGCTGAGGGTGCCGCTGTTGGGGCATTGGCATCGAGCAGGGGGACGGGCATTTGTGCCCACGCCAGGCCGACGCCAAACACGGCCAGGCCGCAAGCAATCCACCGACGCAGAGCGCGCAGATTCCGATTCATGACGAGTTCCTTTCCGAACGACGTTCCAACCTCCACCGCTGGCGTTCCAGCAGGGCTTGAAAATGTGCTTCACCGGGCGCATTCCACTGCGGCCACTCCGGCGGAAGATCGGGCTCGGGGCGCGGCGCCACACGCAAGGCCAGCAACTCCAGCCGCCCCGGAAAATGCCTCAACAGATCAGCAGCCAGGGACTGCTCCTGCCCCACGATGGTGTTGACACACAACAGCAGGTCTTGCGCCGCCTTGCGCAGCTCGGCAGCCAGCTCGGTGGCTTCGGTGGCGTTCATGGATTGCCCCCCTCGGTATCAGGTGACTGCATCCGCAGCCCGGCATATACGACAGCCCGTTCCTCGGGTGCGAAGGCGATGAGTTCTCCTCCATCCCACAGCGGAAAGGTGCAGACCGTTCTCCCCATGCGCAGGAATTCCTGTCGCACGTACTGCGCCAGGGCTTCCAGGTCATGTAGCGCAACGTTTTCCGGCGGCTCCGCCGCAGAAATCACCAGATCGGTGGGCGCCACATGCACCAGCTCCAGGCCCACGCGCTGAAACGCCAGAACCACCAGCGAGCGTGACGGCTCCTGGTCAAGGTAGTTCGGCAGGGCGGCCAGCGTCGCTGCATAGTGCAACGGCTTGCGCTTGGCCATGATGAACTCGCGCAGCCGTGCAAAGGCATCGTCAAGTGCCTGCAGGCCTTTGGTGTTGATCTTCGTGCCGATGTCCCTGTCCTGGTTCAGCTCGCCATAGGCATCGCTGGTCAGCCAGGCATGGCGCGCCACCGTGTCCACCACGCAATGCAGGATGTTCTGCGCCAGGCCGTCTATGCGCTCGACCAGGCCGAACTCGATGGCGTCCAGCCCGTTGAGGGTGACCGTGGCCCACAGGCCATTGCGCTCGTCCCCATGCAAGCACTGCGTGGCCATGCCCTGCAGCGGAATGATGAAACCCAGCTCCTCCAGCTTGGCCAGCAGCAGCTCGACCGTGGCATTGATGGCGGTCGGCGGTGGGGTGGGCGTAGCGGTGTCTGGGGGCGGTACGGCTTGTGCCGGTGGCAGCCGCCCACCAAACCGGGCCTCGTACCACTCGCCCAGGATGTCCGTGGCGAGCTCGGATTCGCGCAGGCCTCGGGCCTTGGCCTCGTGCCGGATCGCATCCGTCAGGCGCACGTCCAGCATCCAGTTGGTTTGCGCCAGGGCGCCCTGGGCTTTCTTGCGCTCGCGGTAGCGGCGTTGGTATTCGGCGGAGGTCTGCCTGCCGGTTCGTGGACGTGCCATGTTTACTCAATTAAAAACACTAGTTAAACTAACTATCCATGAAATTGCCATTCCATGCAAGCCCATGCTTGTGACAACAATCCTTCGCGGGAGATGAACATGACTGCCAACAATGCGCAGCCCATGAGCCAGAAGCAGGCCGACGCCCTTCGGCGGGAATGGGCGTTGCTGCTCAAGATGGGCTACGCCAGCCAATGGACGCCCGCGCAAAAGAAGGCGCGACAGGATGAAATCGTCGCTTTGCTGCTGCAGGCGGGGCAGGCGCTGCCACGGGCATTGACCCGGCAAGATGTGCTGGTCAGCGTGGACGCTGGTCTGCCAAGGGCGGCGCAATGATCTACTTCTTTGGCGACACCCACGGCCACTTTGACCATGTGCTGGAGATCGTCACCAGGGATCGCCCGGCAGCCATCGTCTTTTTGGGCGACCTGCAGGCGCAGCGCCCGCTGGAAGCCGAGCTCGAATCCATCCTGGGGATGACCGAGGTCTGGTTCATCCACGGCAACCACGACACGGACTCTGATGCCGACTACGACCATCTGTTTGGATCGGCGCTGGCGGACAGGAACCTGCATGGCCGCGTCGCCGTGGTCGATGGCGTGCGCATTGCCGGGTTGGGCGGTGTGTTCCGAGGGCAGGTGTGGACACCGCCAGTGGACTGGCTCTACGAATCATCCAAAGAATTCACTGCGCGCTGCGGCAGGGGCAATCGCTGGCGCGATGGTCTGCCGCGCAAGCACCGCAGCTCCATCTTTCCGGAGGACTACTTTCGCTTGGTGTCGCAGCGGGCCGATATTCTGGTGACGCACGAGGCACCCAGCGCTCACCCGCATGGCTTTGAGGCCATTGATGAACTGGCGCGCAGCCTGCGTGTGGGCAAGGCGTTCCATGGCCATCACCATGACTGCCTGGACTACAGCCGGGATCGGGTGCGGCTGGGGTTTGCGGCCTTTGGCGTGGGGTTTTGCGGGGTGACCGACATGGATGGTGGCTGCATTCAGCCGGGGAAGTTTGACTATGCGAGGGCTGGGCGCCTGCGGTAGAAGTCAGGCCACGGCACATTGGATTCAACTTCAACCGATCGGGAAAATCACGTATGCAGCGGAGCTTGGAACGAGGGACTGCCTGAGTGCCGCAGGCAAGCGAGCAGGAGGCATATCAATGTCAATGCGAGGTTTGAACTGGCGAGTCACTCCATCCTTCGCACAGGCAGGGGCGGAACTTGATCCACGTTCGACAGCCCAAGGCGGTAATGCCAATACGCCCAAGAGCGTTCGTTGAACTGACCAGCTTCTGCGCGCGTCAAAACTTCCCGAAGCACCTCATCTCCAACCAGCGAGGCAAGCGACTGCACGTCAGAGTAGTCGCCGATATTCATGACTTGGGCAATCACCCGCTCAGGCATGGCTACCGCTTCTTCTGGTGATTTCCACCAGATGTACTTGCTGGCAAACGGCTTCAACGACTCCTGGTTGACCTGAATCATGTTGGCATCTCTTCAGCAGACTTTTACCATCTTCGACGGGGGTGTTCTATGCCATCAGGGCTATGACCGCAACGCGGTTTTACGATCTCAAACCTGATCAGGCGCTCATGCCATTCGCAGGTGCCTGCACACTTTTACGGTAGCCATATTTTCGACGGTAATTGGCCACCAGCCCATACAGTCACTGCAGTTCACGACTTGCACCAGAGGATGGCGCCGGGTCGGCCACAAGAATAGGAATACATGAAAGACCACCGACAAGAGCGCCTCGGGCGTCTGCAGCGCGAGTACCACCGGAACCATCCATGGCGCCTGGGGCCAGGCGGTTTGTTTGTGCCCCACAGCTATGCCGAGATCAAGCCGGATGCGCTCTCCTGGTGGGACGACGTGGGCTTCATCCTCAATCGCAGGCGCGTCATCGTGTGGTGGCGACACCCGCGTGACGTTTACCGCACAGCCATTGAAGAGATGGCACATGAGCAGGCTGGCGACTATCCGCGCGACGACTGGTTGACGCAAGGCGCGATTCCGAACTACCGCAAGGTAGGTCGATCGCGCAAGAAAATCGTGAGCTACACCTGCCGTCCGCCATCGGAGGCGTCTCGCGCGTATTTCGAGCGCCTGCGCGCTCTGGAGCAGGAGTTTTCAGCGCAAGGCATTGACTGCGATGTACGCCCCAGCAGCAAGCGCAGGCGCTTATCGTGGGCGACCGGGTTGGATTTGGTTGCGCCGCTGCAGGTGCGCAACGTACAAGAGCTCGCAGTGGTGGCCGGCCTGGCTCGTCGCCTGCTGCTGGGTCACAGCACGCTGGATCAGGAATTCCCAGGCTACTGCTTCACCAAGGAGAGCTGGTTGTCGGAGGCAGCAGCCAGAGCATAGCCTTGGTGTCCGTTTCGCGCGCTCGTTGCACGCGGATGACGGGGCATCAGCTGCCCTGGCGCCCCTGGGCCTCCAACACGTCCAGCTTTCCGGCCAACCTGGCAGCGTCGGCAATGGCCTTTTCCGCCTTGGCCTGCATTTCCTTGCTCAGCGCTCGTTCTCGTTCCAGAAGCTCGGTTAAACCGTCGGCACGTCTTTGCGCTTCGGCCAAGGCTGCCTGTGCCGTATGCGCAGTTTTCTGCGCGGTGTGCAGCAATTCCCCTTGTTGTTCAAGCTGCTTTCGTATTGATTCCAGCTCGGTCGCCATTTGATCGGCCAAGTCAGCGGCTTCCTTGTGAGCCTGCTCCATGTCTGCCTTGGTGCTCTCGAAGGCTTCCCGCTCTTTGGCCAGACGGTCATTGGCCATGTTGATGGCGACCGCCCATACATCGGCGCCAAGTTGGTTGAAACGCTCCATGACGGCGGCAGGGGCGGCCTCGCGAACCGGCGTGGCAGCCGCCTGTTGTATTGCCCGCCATGACTTCATCGCCTCGCTGATGGTGGTGAAGCTGCCCCCACCCAAAGCCGAGCGAACGGCAGCCAGTGTCGGCTGCTGGCCGGACTCGGAGAGCCGGTTGGCGACGGAATGAACATCCTCGATGCTGATGGCCATGCAACCCTCATTTGTAGATAGTAGCATCGTACAACATACTACAACTTTGCCAAGTCCTTAGAACTGATGATCCGCAGCGCCTGCCAATAGCAGCACTACCCACTCGTCTCAGGTATTGATGGTTTGCCCTTGTTGGTTGGATCGTTGAAATGGGCCGCCATGCTCGATCCCGCACGGGCGGTATTTGCTGGTGCCGATGTTGGCGCTGGGCGTCGCCCAGCGCTCTACTCGTTTCTACGAAACCGTCATCCAATTCAGTCAGAGGCGATCACGGCCAAGCTGCTATCTGACTCGATCTGTGCCCGCGAATGTGACCAGTGCAGACGCCTATGCTTGTCTCGTTGCAGATTCCAAAAGCACCTGCAAACGAGCCATTGCCGCAGGATCGCCCAGCCCTTGTTGCGGATCGGTCTGGAGCAGTCGGTCGTGGTCAACATCGGCCCAACCCTCTGGGGCATCATCAATGGCAATCCAGTTCACCAGTTGCGCCCTGTCTGCATAGCGCCGAATTTGCTGATAGCGGGTAGCTCGATCCCACCATGTATTTCTGTTTCTGGTGCGGAAGTCGCCATAGTCGTTGAAAGCCATGCGGCTGTGCCATGTTGCACCGATGACGCGCTGTTGCAGCTCGGGTGGAAGAAAGTTGCGTGCTCTCGTGAACCTCAATTCACGCGCCCAGCTCGTGCTGAGAACGATCTGCACGCCAGGGTAATTTTTCAGCGCATCTACCAGCAACGGCGCCCACATGAACAAAGCACCTTCTGCGCGCAGCACTGGACGGCCCTTGACCAAGTAAGCCTCGTCAGGGTGTAGGACTCCATCGAAATCCAAGAAAAGAACCATCCTGATCTTTTCCAAAAGGTTGCACCACGTGCCACCGGTGGCAATGTCTGCAAAGCACCATCATGAACTCCAAACCGATCCAGAGCCAAGACCTGCAACCAGCGTTGGCTTGCGAAAAATTCGAGCCATCAACCCAGCTTCTTGGCCAGATCTTCCGCTCGTGGGTGGTAGTAACGTTTAAGCATGCGCAAGTCGCGGTGTCCCGTCACCGCGGACAGCTCCAACACATTAGACAACTTGTCTGCCAATCTTGAAGCTGCTTCGTGCCGGGTGTCATGGAAGTGAATGTCGCTCAGGAAGCCCGGCTGTGGGTTCCTACGGGCAGTTTTGCAGTCCGCCAGATAGTCCTGCTGCGCCCGCTCTACAGCCCGCGTGAATCCCTTGCGAAGCGCCATCGCGGTCGTGGGGAATACTAGCCCAGTGGCCGAATCGACTGGCTTGCCGTGCTCCACCTTTGGGCGTGAAGGCAAATCCTTCAGGACGGCGACTGCTCTCGTGGACAACGGCACCGTACGAGCGTCGCCGTTCTTCGTGTCAGGCAAATGCGCGGTGCGTCGCTTGAGATCGACGTTCTCCCATTGCAGGGCCAGCAGCTCTCCCCGCCGCATCGCGGTTTCCAGTGCCAGACGCACCAGCGGCAGGAGCCACGGGTTGCGAGCACCTTTGCTGAACGTTCCGTCCTGTTGACGCTCGCCGCCCGTCAGCGCCGCAAGCAAGTAGGCCTCCTCCTCCGGCGAGAGCCGCCGATCCCGAGCACGCGCCTTTTCAGGCCGCTTAACAAACGGAATCGGATTCTCCACATGAATGCCCCACTCGCGCCGAGCATGATTGAGTACGCTGGAAAGCACGTCGATTTCACGGTTGACGGTACCCCCAGTTACCTCCTTCAGCCTTCGATCACGCCACTTGGCCACCTCCACACTGGTGATGGCTGTCATCTTCAGGCTCACCAGTGCAGCATCGCGCAAAAGCACGTCGATCTTCACCGACTCGATGGCCGCTGACTTCTTGACCGGTGTAATTTCCCGCTGGTAGCGTTTGAGAATTTCGGCAAGCGAGTTCTTCTCGGCCTCGCGCCGGTCGATGAACCCCTTGGTTTCCAGTTCACTCTCGACCGTGCGAACCCACTTCTCCGCATCCTCTTTGTACGTGAAGGTACGAGACTGCTCGGGGAACCCCTTACGTCTCACTTTGGCTCGCCACTGGTACTCCCCGCGCTTCGTGATCTGTCCCATTGCTCTCCCTGTAGGCGGAAACAAATGGCCCATCAATGGCCCAACAAATAGAAAAGCACCTTACAACACCAGGATAATTCAAGCAAGACTCAAGCGTTCGGGACGTAGAGGCCGGAGGTTCGAATCCTCTCACCCCGACCAGTTCATT
>ENA-UOUJ01000385-UOUJ01000385.1-activated-sludge-metagenome-genome-assembly--contig:-NODE-385-length-32071-cov-11.362413_pt1 | contig 32071 bp, 26 predicted proteins | sample MGYA00249839_ERZ747224 | MGnify/ENA primary metagenome ERZ747224 (study PRJEB28782, sample SAMN03220277) | activated sludge metagenome | biome: wastewater; feature: sewage sludge; material... | reverse complement strand
CAGCCCAAGGCGCGCAGGCGATGGTTCACCGTGCGGCTTTCCGAAGCTCTTCGCTTGTGACCAGCAACTTGAATCCCTTCCTGCGCAGCCCGTTCACCAGCTTCTTGTCTCCTGTCCATAATGGGCAGTTGAGGTGAAGCGCGAGCGCGACGAACTGGTCGTCGTTTTCATCGATGTCCTTGACGAAGTTGAAGGCTTGTTCCCAATGCTTGGCTGAAATAGCGGAGTTTGGGATGATGGTCAATGGCGAAAGCAATAATTCGGAGATTTCGGCGTGCTGGACCGATGTGGCCCCCGTCAGCTTTATGATCTTTTCCCTGTGGAGGGTGATTTCTGCTATCAAGCCCTCGGGCGCGTAATAGACATGGGTTGAAGGTGGGTTCAGGTAAAGTTCGGCGGTACGGCCGTCGAATTTTACCATGCAACTGACCAGGATGTTGGTGTCCACCACCAGCTTCATGAAGCCAACCGCTTGCGCCGCTTGTTGGCCATGGAGCGTTTTATGGAGCCGGAAAGTTCATCCACTTGGTGCAGGCTTACTGGCTTGAGTCCGGATGTTAGCTCCAAGTAGCGCAGGTACTTGATGGCCTGTTCAATGGCTTCCGCATCCACCTTGCCGGAAATGGTGATCACCGTTTCCTGCTTGCTGTTCTGTTTGATGGAGATGGCCATTGCCTTACAAAGTTAGGCCCTGATGCGATGAAATTGAACTGTTGGGATCAACGCATCCTCTCACACCTTCGCCCCCTCGTACTGCTTGAACGCCTCGTAAACCTGTTTGATGCCGTCACGGAGTTCGATGCGGTGCTTCCAGCCCATGGCGTGCAGGCGGCCCACGTCCATCAGCTTGCGGGGCGTGCCGTCCGGCTTGGTGCGGTCCCACACCAGTTGGCCTTTGAAGCCAACGATCTCCTGGATCATCTCCGCCAGCGCCTTGATGGTGAGGTCCTCGCCGGTGCCGATGTTCACGAAGAGCTCGTCGTGGTAGTTCTTCAGCAGGTACACGCACGCGTCGGCCAGGTCGTCCACGTGCAGGAACTCGCGCATGGGCGAGCCTGTGCCCCACACTTCCACCGTGGCCGCGCCTTCCTGCTTGGCCGTATGGAACTTGCGGATCAGCGCGGGCATCACGTGGCTGTTCTTCAGGTCGTAGTTGTCGTTGGGCCCGTAAAGGTTGGTGGGCATCGCGCTGATGTAGTCGCAGCCGTATTGGCGGCGGTAGCTCTCCACCATTTTGATGCCGGCGATCTTGGCGATGGCGTATGGCTCGTTGGTCTCCTCCAGCAGGCCGGTGAGCAGACTTTCCTCCTTGAGCGGCTGCGGGGCCAGTTTGGGATAGATGCACGATGATCCAAGGAACAGCAGCCGTTTCACGCCGTTTTCGTACGCCTGGTGGATCACGTTGTTCTGGATCATCAGGTTTTCGTAGATGAACTGCGCGCGGTAGGTGTTGTTGGCCTGGATGCCGCCCACCTTCGCCGCAGCCAGCACCACGTGGTCCGGTTTCTCCTTGCGGAAAAAGTCGCGCACGGCGGCCTGGTCCTTCAGGTCCAGCTCGCTGCTGGTGCGCCCGATGATGTTGGCATAGCCTTCCTTTTCCAGGCGCCGCTTGATGGCGCTGCCCACCATGCCGCGGTGGCCTGCGATGTAGATCTTGTCTTGCTTTTCCATGTTCTGGTTTGCCGGTTGTGCGTTGTCAGTGTGGTTCCTGACAACTAACAACTACGAACTACGAACTACTCTTCCTCATTCAGCACCTTGTGCCCGCCCTTCTTCAGGTACACGTCGCGCTCGAAGAGCTTGATGTCTTCGCGCACCATTTCCTTTACCAGTGCGGCCAGGTTGTATTTGTGTTTCCAGCCCAGCACGCGGCGTGCCTTGCTGGGGTCGCCCTCCAGGTGGTCCACTTCGGCGGGGCGGTAGTAGCGCGGATCGATGGCCACCACCACTTTGCCGGTCTTCTTGTCGATGGCTTGTTCCTTGGCGCCCTTGCCCTTCCATTCCAGCTTGATGCCGGCTTCGGCAAATGCCAGGTTCACGAAGTGGCGCACGGTGTGCGTTTCGCCGGTGGCCAGCACGAAGTCGTCGGGCTTCTTGGCTTGTAGCATCAGCCACATGCCTTCCACGTAGTCCTTGGCATGGCCCCAGTCGCGCTTGCTGTCGAGGTTGCCGAGGTACAGCGTTTTTTGCAGGCCCAGCTTGATCTTCGCGGCGGCGCGGGTGATCTTGCGGGTGACGAAGGTTTCGCCGCGCAGCGGGCTTTCGTGGTTGAAGAGGATGCCGTTGCAGGCGAAGATGCCGTAGCTCTCGCGGTAGTTCTTGGTGATCCAGAAGCCATAGAGCTTGGCCACGCCGTAGGGGCTGCGCGGGTAGAAGGGCGTTTCCTCGTTCTGCGCGTGGTGCACCACGCCGCCGTAGAGTTCGCTGGTGCTGGCCTGGTAGAAGCGGGTTTTCTTCTCCATGCCCAGGATGCGGATGGCCTCCAAGAAACGCAGCGTGCCAATGCCGTCCGCGTTGGCGGTGTATTCGGGCAGCTCGAAGCTCACGGCCACGTGGCTCATGGCCGCCAGGTTGTAGATCTCGTCGGGTTGGACCTGCTGCACCAAGCGCAGGCAGTTCACACTGTCGGTGAGGTCGCCATAATGCAGGTGGAAGGGCAGGCCCCGCTCGTGGCTGTCGTGGTAAAGGTGGTCGATGCGGTCCGTGTTGAAGAGCGAGCTGCGGCGCTTGATACCGTGCACCTCGTAACCCTTGTTCAGCAGGAACTCGCTGAGGTAGGCACCATCCTGTCCGGTGATGCCGGTGATGAGGGCCACCTTGCGCTTGCCCTTGGGGGCCGGTGCTTTTTTCGGGGCGGCCTTGGCGGTCACCTTTTTCGCGGCTGCGGCTTTGGGCTGTTTTTGCTTCGCTGCGGCTTTGGCGCTTGCTTTCTTCTGTGCCATGTCTCTCTTCCTTGCTCGTGTTGTTACTGTACGGTGAACCACTGGTTCAGGAGTTCGTGTTTGTTGTAGCGCATGGGTGCGCCGGTGCTGACGTCGATGAGCGATCTGCCCGCCCCGTTGGCGATGGCATGGCCGGCGGCGGTGTCCCACTCCATGGTGGGCGCATAGCGCGGATAGGCATCAGCGGCCCCCTCGGCCACCAAGCAGATCTTCAGGGCACTGCCCATGCTCACGGTTTCCACGTGGCCGTGCTTCTTCTCCATCCGGGCGATGTAGGCGTCGGTATCGGGTGACGCATGTGATCGGCTGGCCACGATGGTGAAGGCTTTGCGGTGGTTGGGCAGGGGCAGGCGCAGGGCGCTTGCGGCGAGTTCATACGCCCCTTGGCCCTCCAAGGTTGTGGCCGCTTCCAAGCGGTAGGCACCATTCCCCTCCCAGGCGAAATAGAGCAGGTCCTTCGCCGGTACGTACAGCACTCCTGCCAATGGCCGGTGCGACCCCAGGGGGCCGGCCGGTTCGCCGTCGCGGGCCATCAAGGCGATGTTCACGGTGAACTCGCCGTTGCGCTTGATGAATTCCTTGGTGCCATCCAGTGGGTCAACAAGCCAATACATGGGCCAAGCCTGTCGTTCCTCGGCCCGAAGGGCTTTCCCCTCTTCGCTTAGCACGGGCAGTGCGGTACCTTCCAATGCCTTCACAATGGCGGCATGTGCACGCTTGTCAGCCTCGGTAAGCGGGCTGCGGTCATCCTTCAATTCAACACTGATCGGGCGCGCGTACACGTCCATGATCTCGCGCCCTGCGGCAAAAGCCGCAGTGATCGCGGAATCCAGCACATTGGGGGATTTCTCCATGCCGGCGAAGGTAACCCTGTCCCGGTCGGGCTCAGGGTTTTGCATAGCGCTCCTCGTATTGCCGCCACAACTGCCTCTGCCCATTGTCCAAGGAGATCCGGCGGCCGTCGATGAAGGCTTCCACCACCTTGTTGCCGCGCATGTCCAATGCATCGCCCGCCGAAATGAACAAGGTGGCCGACTTGCCCGGCTCCAAGCTGCCGTAGCGCTGTTCGATGCCGAGGATGGCGGCTGCGTCCAAGGTGATCGCGCGCAGGGCATCTTCCCGGGAAAGTCCGTATGCGCTGGCGGTGCCGGCGGTGAAGGCGAGGTTGCGTGCGCCCATGCGCTCCATGTCGCCCGAGTAGCTTAGGCAGAACCGCACGCCGCCTTGCTTGAGCAGTGCGGGCAGGCGGTAGGGCAGGTCAACGTCATCATCTTCGCGCCCGGGCAGGCTGTGCAGGCGTTGCAGGACCACGTCCACCTTTTTGTCCCGCAGCAGCGGAGCCACGCGCCAAGCATCGTACCCGCCCACGAGCACCAGGCGTGGAACGCCCATTTCGCGGGCAAAGAGCACGGCCTCCTGGATCTCCCGGGCACCATCAGCATGGATGTACAAGGTTTGCTTGCCTTGGAAAAGCCCGCGCATGGCCTCCAGCCGCAGGTCCGTACGGCGTGGAACCGGCTGTGCGGCATAGGCCTTGGCGCGCAGGAAAAAGGTGCGCAGCCCGGCCAGGGCATTGGTCCGCTTGTCACCGGCTTGTTTTTCGGTGGAACCTGGTTCGGCCCACCATCCGGTCTGCACGAAGGCCGCCGGCCAGTTGAGGTGTATGCCATCATCGGCCCTCACTGCGGCGTCGTTGTTGTTCCATGCATCGAGCTGGACGATGCTGCTGGTGCCGCTGATGAGGTTGCCGCGCGGAGTGGCTTGGGCCAGGAGCACGCCATTGGAGCGCACGGTGGGAATGATCTTGGAATCCGCATTGTAGGCGGTGATGGCGCGCACCTCCGGCTCGATGCTGCCGGTTTCCGCTACATCCGCGCTGGCATGCACGGCATCGATCTCCACTAAGCCCAGCGTGGCATCGGGCAGAATGAACCCCGGGTATACCTGCATGCCCTTTGCGTCGATCACCGAGTCGTATGCCGCCTTCACGGCGTACTCGTATCCCACAAAATCGATGGTGCCATTGCGGAAGCCCACCGCACCGTCGTCATAGGTCTTGCCGTCGCCCACGTGCACCGTGCCGCCCTTGATCAGGATGGAGCCTGCCTGTGCGGGGGCAGGGGAAGGACGCTGTGCAACAGCGACAGCAATGCAGCACCAGGCCATGATGGAGGCAGTTGTTCTCATGGCCGTTCCCCGATAGTTTCGCAATGCCATTGCCCTGGTTCCTGCCGGGTGGCCTTGCGCACAGCTGCCCCGGCTTGCTTGGCGGCGAGCATGCGGGCCGTAATGCGCAGGCGTTCTGTTTCGGCCTCCGCCTTTTTATCCAGTTCGCGGCGCCGGTCGTAGTAGCGTGCCCCGTCCACGAAGGTCATTAGTACCTTGGCCCGGATGCTGAGGGGGTCACCGTCCCACAGCACCAGGTCGGCGTCCTTGCCCGGCTCCACGCTGCCCATGCGGTGCTCCAAGTGCAGGGCCTTGGCGGGGTTCAGGGTCACCATCTTCCAGGCTTCCCCGGGCGCCACGCCGCCGTACTTTATGGTTTTGGCGGCTTCTTGGTTCAAACGGCGCCCCATTTCCGCATCATCGCTGTTGATGCAGGTGTTCACGCCCTGTTCGTGCAGGATGGCGGCATTGTAGGGGATGGCGTCGTTCACCTCGAACTTGTAGGCCCACCAATCACTGAAGGTGGCCGCACTGGCGCCGTGGCGTGCCAGTTCGCGGGCCACCTTGTAGCCCTCCAGCACATGGGTGAAGGTGTTCACCTTGAAGCCTATGCTGTCGGCCACGTGCATCAACATCAGGATCTCGCTTTGCACATAGCTGTGGCAGGTGATGTGCCGTGTACCGGCGAGGACCTCGGCCAGCGCCTCCAGCTCCAGGTCGCGGCGCGGTGGCACGGCCTTGGCCTTCTCCTTGGGCTTTAGTGCCGCGTAAGCCTCGTGTTCCTTGGCGTAGTCCTTGGCCCGGTGGAACGCATCATAGTACACTTGCTCCACGCCCATGCGGGTTTGGGGGAAGCGGTCGCGCGCGCCCCAGTTGCTGCGCTTGACGTTCTCGCCCAAGGCGAACTTGATGAATTGCGGCGCGCCGTCGATCTTCAGTTCCTCCGCATTGCGGCCCCAGCGCAGCTTGATCAGTGAACTCTGCCCGCCGATCGCGTTGGCCGACCCGTGCAGTTGCTGCACGGCGGTGACGCCGCCCGCCAACGCACGGTGGATGTTGATGTCGTCCGGGTCGATCACATCGCCGATGCGCACCTCACTGGTCACGGACTGCGTACCCTCGTTCACGCCCCGTGCAATGGCGATGTGCGCGTGTTCGTCGATGATGCCGCTGGTGAGGTGCAGCCCCGTGGCATCGATCTCCGCCGCGACCACCTTGCCTTTGGGAAAGAGTTCCGCCATGCTCAGCTTGGGGCCCACGGCCATGATCTTGCCCTTGTGGATGCACACGTCGGCGTTGCGCAGGATGCCTTGCGGCCCGTTGGTCCATACGGTGGCGTTGCGGAACACCACGGTCTCGGTATCGGGGAATTGCGTGGTGCCAAAGGCGTTCATGGGGTACCACACCGGGCCGGAGGGCAGTGCCCAAATGCTGTCCAATGCGGCCATGGCGCGCCGTTCCTTGACATTGTCGGGGGGGCGCTCCCTTTGCCGGATGGCGCTCCAGGCAAACCAGGCGCCGTCCGGCCCTTGGGCTTGCCCATCCCAGATGCCACCGCGGTCGTGGATCACCCCGTTGAGGCGCACCGGCCCGGCGAAGCCGAATTTCCCGCCTTCGAACCACAGCGAGACTACCGGTCCTTGGATGCCGATCACCGCCTTGGCCCAAGTGGTGTCGCCGTCGGCCAAGCGCACTTCGGCCACCGGCTTTTCCGGCGTGCCGGATACGCGCAGCTTGAGGATCCGCGTGCGCAGATTGAGGTCGAAGATGCCGCGTGGGTCTTCACGTCCACGGGGTATTTGGACGAATTGCTTGCCGGCCGCCCAGGTCTCATACACCACGTTTGCTGCATCCAGCAGATGTCCGGAGGTGATGAAGAAGTCCGCGCGCTTCCCGGCCTCCAGGGTGCCGGCCTGGTCCTCCATGTGGAACAAGGCGGCGGGCACGGTGGTGAGCGCGGCGATCGCGGTGCTGGTGTCCAGCCCGCATCGCACCATGTGGCGCAATGAGGCCCACATGCCTGCCGGCTCCTTCAGCCCGTACGGCGTGAAGGCAAACCGCCCCCCGGCTTCAGCGATCCGCGCAGGGCCGGACGGGGCGAGCTCCCATGCTTTCATCTGCCCAAGGGTCACTTCCATGGCGTCGAAAGGGTCTTCCACATCGTACGCCTCCGGGAGTTCCAGCGGCAAAATGAGCGGCGACCCGATGGCCAGGATGTCGGCCAATCGTGTGTATGCATCACCGTTGTTCCGCAGGATGAACTCCAGCCCGAATTCCTTGGCGATCCGCGAGGCACGCAGCAGGTCCTGGGCATTCCCGGCATCGAAAACCAAGGGCAGGCCTTGTAGCTTGGTGAGCGCCTCCAGGTCGGCATCGCTCTGTTCGCGGCTGCCGCCTGCGGCGTACCACTGCGCATCGTAGAGGGCTTGGCGAAGCAGGGCGATCGATCCCATCAGCGAGCTGGGAAGCTCATCGGGCGAGCGGCCCTTGCTGAAGGAGAAGTTGGCCGAAGCCCGGGGCAGGAAGATGTCTTCCGCAGGGGTGCGGCCTGCCAGTGCAACGGCACAGCCCGTTCCGCGTGCAATGCCGTCCATGCGCTGGGCCACTGCGCTGGTGTATCCTTGGGCGCGAAGGGCGGCGGCTCGCTTTTCATCGGGCACATACAGTTCCGCCGCATGGGCGGATGCGGCAATGGCGCGGTTCCAGAAGTGCGCCCCTTCCTGCTCCTTCAGCTTGGCGGGGTCACGCTTGGCCACGCCCAGTTCACTGAAGGGGTCGATCAACCCCGGCCAGAGGTGCAGGCCCCTGAGGTCGTACACTTCCGCTCCCGTGGGAATGCGCACGCGTTTGCCCACTTCCACGATGCGCTCACCTTGGATCAGGACCGTGGCATCGGTGATCGATGTTTCAGGGGAAACATGCACGGTGGCCCCGGTGAAGGCAACGGGAAGCGCGGCGCGGTCATGCGGACCGTTCACGGGTGCGTTCCGTTGTGCAGCAGCACCACCGGTCGCCATGCAGCAGGCGAGAAACAGGATCGGGACGTATGGAAGGCGCACGGTGTGGAATCGACGGCGCAAGGTAGAATGGCTGCGGACCGGCGGTCGCAGTTGGTCCGGGATGTTCTCCACAGGCTACTTTTGACGCCCGCAAGCCCCCCTTCGCACGGCGTGAAGCCGCAGCCATGGAGCCGACCTCGATCCTGCTTTTCTTCCACAGCCTGTTGCGGTGGGCCGTATTGCTGGCCGTAGCGTTGGCCGGCAGCACTGCGCTGGCCGGTTGGCTGCGCAACGGGCCAGTGATCACTTGGCAGCGGTCGGTCAGCATTTGGGCCATGGTGCTTTGCCAGGTGCAGCTCGGGGTGGGGCTGGCATTGTATGTTATGCGGTTCGGTGCGATCTCACGGATGTTGCCTGATGCGGAACGCTATTGGAAGTTCGAGCACTTGGGTGCGATGCTGTTGGCCGTTGCCTTGGTAACGGCCGGACGGCTGACGGCCCGCAATGCGCAAACGGAACGGGGAAAACACTTGCGCGTGGCCGTTTTTTACCTTCTTGCCTTGGTGCTGATGCTGGCCATGATCCCCTGGCCGTTCACGCGCATGGGCGATGGACGCGGTTGGCTATGAAAAGTGCGGCACTGGTAGGTTTGGCCCTGTTGGCCGGGTTGATGGCGTGTTCCGCTTTCGGCGGGGCCAAGCCGGACCAAGATGGCCGCGCACGGGACGGGGAAGAGATCTTCAAGACAGAATGCGTGATGTGCCATGGCCAAGACGGCAAATTGGGCATGGCCGGCGCAAAGGACTTGACCATCAGTAAGCTCAGCAAGGAGGAAATGATCGCGGTGGTGATGAATGGCAAAGGAGCGATGATCGGCTTCAAGGGCCGGTTAAACGCGGCACAGATCGATAGGGTGGTGGATCACGTGCGTTCCTTGCACCGCAACCCATAGTTTGGTTCCTTTCCCATGATCGATCCCCAGGAAAACAAGATCACCGCAGAAGAAGCCGTGTTGATAGGTCTTGCCACGGAACGCCAATCCGCCGTGCAGGTGGAAGAGTATTTGGATGAGCTGGCTTTCCTTGCCGACACCGCCGGGATCACCTCGGTGAAGCGCTTCATGCAGAAACTGCAACGGCCGGACGGCAAGTTCCACATCGGCTCGGGCAAATTGGCCGAGGTGAAGGCATGGATGGAGGAACATGCGCCTGAAGCCTGCGTGATCTTCGACGATGAACTGACCCCCGCGCAGCAGCGCAACGTGGAGAAGGAACTCGCGCGGCCCGTGCTCGATCGGCCCCGATTGATCCTGGACATCTTCGCAGGCCGCGCACGGACGGCACATGCGAAGACTCAGGTGGAACTCGCGCAGTACGAGTACATGTTGCCGCGCCTCACCAAGCTGTGGACCCACTTGGAACGACAGCGCGGCGGCACGGGCACGCGCGGCGGTGCCGGTGAAAAGGAAATTGAGACGGACCGCCGTTTGGTGCGCGATCGCATCAGTCTGCTCAAGGCGCAACTGCGCGACATCGACAAGCAGAAAGCCACCCAGCGCGGCAACCGCGGCAAGCTGGTGCGCGTGGCCTTGGTGGGCTACACCAACGTGGGCAAGAGCACGCTGATGAACTTGCTGAGCAAGAGCGACGTCTTTGCCGAGAACAAGCTCTTTGCCACACTGGACACCACCGTACGCAAAGTGGTTTTAGGCAACCTGCCTTTCCTGCTCAGCGATACCGTGGGTTTCATCCGCAAGTTGCCGCACCAGCTCATCGAAAGCTTCAAGAGCACGCTGGATGAAACCCGCGAGGCCGACCTGTTGATGCACGTGGTGGACATCAGCCACCCGCAATTCGAGAGCCAGTACCACACCGTGCGCCAAACGCTGGAGGAGATCGGCGCCGGCGGAAAGCCCAACCTCGTGGTCTTCAACAAGATCGACGCTTACCGCCCCGCCCCGCACGACCCCCACGACCTGGCCCCCAAGCGCGAGGACCAGTTCACCTTGGCGGAGCTTACGCACACCTGGATGGCCCGTATCGCCGGTGATGAAGAAGCCATCTTCATCTCCGCCACCCGCAAGGACAACATCGATGGGCTGCGCCGGTTGATGTATGAGCGCGTGAAGGCGATCCACTTGGCGCGGTATCCGTACGAGAAGGACCTGCTTTGGCAGGAGTGGGCGGTGGAGTGATGGGTAGTGTGAAATTGCATGCCCGTGCTCTTGCCGATGAGCATGGTCGTTGACGCTTCCGGTTCAAGATGGTATGAGCCCCGTTGTCGGATGCTTCCCCGCAAAGATGGCTAACCAAGCCAGTGGCAGTGCAACGAATAGCTCGGTGCAAGCATAGGCTGGTTACCTTTGAGGTCATGGCGGAACGAAGAAAAAAGGAGGTTCCTGCGGTGAAACCCACCGCGAGACGTGTGCGCCTACCAAGCAAGGCACGGCCCGGCCGCCCTGCCAAGCATGCAAAGCCGGAACGAAAGGTGTTTGATGACCGTAGTCTTTGGGGTGCTTTGCCCGGTATGGGCAAGTGGGCATTCTCGTTACTGAAGGAACTTCGCAATGAATGACTTGCCGTTGGTGGTGGACACCAGTGTGCTCATCCACTTCATGGAAGGCCATCCAGTAGCTGCGGAACGGTTGATCGGACGTGAAGCTCACGATTCCGTGGCAACGGAGATCGAACTGTTGGCCATGGGACGCACCAAGCGCAATACATTGGATGTGATCACACGCACCTTGGCCTTGTGCTACGTATGGGATATCAGCCCATTGATCAAGGAACATTGCATTTGGCTTCGAAGCGAGTACCGCATGAAATCGGCGGATGCCTTGGTAGCGGCTACCGCAACCTCTCTGAACATGCAACTCCTTACTGCGGACAGGGACTTCAAGGCCTCAAAGACGTGGTGGACTTGAACTTCATCTAACTTCCTTGCCAAGCATTCGATGCATCAAGGCGCGTGGTGCATCCATGTTGGGCCATTAAGGCAATGCGATCGACAGCCAGGTGCCGCTGCCAAGGCATTGCACAACAAACGCAGCCCCGTAGTGTAGCCCCGTAGTTCCCCGCATGGCGAAGAAGAAGTCCAAGAAAACCTCCGGCGGCGCGGCGTTCATCTGGAAAGCCCTGTTCCTGGTGGCGGTGCTTGCGTTCATCGGCGTTTTCACGCTGATCATCTTGGTGCGCAAGGACGTCTTCGGCAAGCTGCCTTCCACGGAGGAGCTCGCGGCGGTCCGCAACGAGGAGGCCAGCTTGATCCTCGCAGCCAACGGCGCGGTGATCGGCAAGGTGTTCGCCGAGGAGCGCACCAACGTGCGCTGGAAGGACCTGCCCCCGCATGTGGTGGATGCGCTCGTTTCCACCGAGGACCAGCGCTTCTTCGAGCACGGCGGCGTGGATGCCTTCAGTTATGTGCGCGTGTTCTTCCGCACGCTGCTGGCCCGCGACCGCAGCGGTGGCGGAGGCAGCACCATCTCCCAGCAGCTCATCAAAAACCTCTATGGCCGCGAAAAGCACGGACTGCTCACTGTGCCGGTGAACAAGATCAAGGAAGCATTAGTGGCGCAGCGCCTGGAGCAGGTGTACGATAAGGAAGACATCATCACACTGTACCTCAACTCCGTTCCCTTTGGTGAGAACGTGTACGGCATTGAATCCGCCGCGGAACGCTTCTTCAGCAAAACGGCGTCGAAGTTGAAGGTGGAGGAGGGCGCGGTGCTCATCGGCATGCTGAAGGCCAACACCGGCTACAATCCGCGCCTGCATCCCGAAGCCTCAAAAGGCAGGCGCAACCAGGTGCTGGCGCTGATGGCGGGCAATGGGAAGCTCACCAACGCCGCGCGCGACAGCCTGCAGGCGTTGCCGCTGGGGCTCCGCTATGCGGGTGCCGGGACGTTCGATGCTTACGGCTATTTCAATGCGCGCGTGGAGCAGCAGGCGCGGACGGTTCTGGCCAAACTCAAGAAGAAGGACGGTTCGCCCTACGACATTGAAAAGGACGGGCTGCGCATCCACACCACCTTGGACACGGCGCTGCAGCAAGCGGCATTGCGCGCAACCGCCAAACAGCTTTCGGCCATGCAACCCAAACTGGACCGTGAGCTGAAGGCACGCGGCACGCGGAAAGCTTGGGAAAAGGCGGAAGGCAGGAAAGCCGGTGCCGCGTGGAAACGGAACGAGCGGGCCGTACGCGATGTATTCACTTGGGATGACGCACCGCCGGACAGCATCAGCTACCGCGACAGCCTGTGGCACTATCACCGCATGTTGCAAGCCGCCTTCCTGATGGTGGACCCCGCCACCGGAAAGGTACGCGCCTACAGCGGCGGCAACGATTTCCGCACCTTGCCTTACGACCAAGTGCAAGGCCGCAGGCCCGTGGCCTCCACCATCAAGCCACTGATCTATGCCGCTGCGCTGCGCAAGGGTTTGGAACCCTGCACCTACCTGAACAACGAGGTGAAGAGCTACCCCGAATACGATGGATGGACCCCGCAGAATTTCGACAAGGACACCATCGGCGGACAAGTGGCCTTATGGTACGCCCTTGTGCATTCCATGAACGTGCCCACGGTGGACCTCTACTTCCGCACCGGTGCCGACACCATACGCGATACGTTCAAGGCGCTTGGCCTGCCCACTGGGGGCGTGGACAAACCCGCGTTGGCCTTGGGTGCAGCCGACTTGTCGTTGCAGGAGCTGGTGCAGACGTACAGCGCCTTTGCCAACAACGGACTTACGCGCGGCGTGCAGCTTATTGAGAAGATCACCGATGCACAGGGCCGCGTGATCTACACGGGGAAAATGGCACCCGCACGTCGTGCCTTCGATGGAACGGTGGCCGCGACCATCACCGCCATGCTGCGCCGCGCCGTGGACAGCGGCACCGGGGCGGCGATGCGCTCGCGCTTTGGCGTGCGTGCGGCATTGGCCGGCAAGACCGGCACTTCGCAGGACTACGCCGATGCGTGGTTCGTAGCGTACACGCCGGGCATCGTGGCGGCCACCTGGGTGGGCGCGCGCGATCCCTCGGTGCATTTCCACGGCGGTTTGGGCACAGGCTCGCAACTGGCCTTGCCCATCATCGGCGGCGCCTTCGCGGAGGTGGAACGCTCCGATGCGCTGCGCCGGAAATACTTCAGGTCGTTTGATGCAGCAGTTGATTCGGTGGCCATGGATTGCGATCCCCGCCGCAAGGCTACGTTGCTGGAACGCGCATTGGACGTGTTCTTCGGCCCGGGCAATGATGCCGCCGCAAAAGAGCAACAGGACCAGGGGGATAAGGCGAAAAAGGAAAAGAAAGAAGGCGGCTTCTTTCGGAAGTTGTTCCCGAAGAAGCCATGATGGTCAGCGGTTGCCCGAAACGGAGCTGTTGCTCCCGAAACGCCGTTGGAGCCATAAGCCCAAGGGATCGCGGAGCCGCATAAAGGGGCGCTCCCAGAACCGGTAGATCAATGCGGCTATGGCGATGGTGGCTGCAATGAACATGGCGTAGTGCAGCGCGCACAGCCAGGCCGAAGGCGCCGGCACTAAGTGGCCGAAGAGGTACAACATCGGCAGGTGTGCCAAATAGAGCGCATAGGTGATCAAGCTCAGGCCGCGCATGGGTTTGTCGAACGAACCGGCGGAACGCCAAACGGAGAGCAAGGGCAGCAGCAGGGCCATCGAAGCGGCGATCACACTTGCATAGCCGACCACCATGAAGCCCGGAGCATCCGCAAAATGGAGCGGGGCAAGCAGCAGCAGGATGGAGAGTCCGGCCATGAACGCTGGCCATCGCACCGTCCGCCAGCCCTTGGGATGCCGCCATGCAAACCATGCCGCCAGCATGCCCATGCCCGGTGCATCCAGCCGGGTGAGGACCAACTTCTGCACCCAAAGCATGCGGGAGACATCATCCGTTACATGCGGCAGCACCGCCATGCGCGCAGCGATGGGCACCGTGATGAACAGCAGGCAGGCCATCAAATACGCACGCTCTCCGCGGAAGGACAGCAAGCTGATGGCACCGAACACGATCAACGGAAACAACAGGTAGAACCATTCCTCCACGGCCAGCGACCAGGATTCCCAGAAAAACAGGTCCAAGGGCAAGTGGAAGTTCTGCATGAACACCGCGTAGGCCGCCGTGGCATGGCTGAGCATTCCCGGTGCCTGCCCGAAGAAAACGAGCAGGATGTTCAGCACCAGGAACAGGAAGTAATTGGGCAGGGTGCGCAGCCACCGGCGTTGCATGAAGTTTGCGAAGCGCAGCATGGGCCGCCCTTCCGCATGGAGGTCCTGTAGCAGGAGGCCGCCGATGAGAAAACCACTGAGCACAAAGAATAACCCCACCCAATCCACGTACGGGATGTTGGGAAACCGGGGCCAATGCTGTTCCACGAGATGGCCCGTGTGGCTCAGCATCACCATCACACCGGCCGTGGCGCGCATCAGGTCCAGGCCGAAGATCTTGGTGCGCGGTGCCGTGGCCACCATCGGGGATCAGGCAAACGCCTGCAAGTCGCACAACTTCCGGTACTGGCCGTGGGCGGCAAACAGCTGCGCGTGCGTGCCGCGCTCAATGAGGCGGCCTTGGTCCAACACGATGATCTCATCGCAATGTTGGATGGTGCTGAGGCGGTGCGCGATCACCAGCGGCATGCACCACTTATCGTTGCCGCCGGGGTGGTTGCCCGCGTCGCCGGGATGGCCTTCGCGCGGAAGAAGATCAGAGGGCCTCCGCATCAATCTCCAGGTCACCTTAATGTGGACCAGGTGGCCCTTGCCACAACGGCTTGGCCGGATGTTAGCAAGACCTGGTAGATGCCCGGGGCCACGCTGAGGTCGATCGGAACCGCAGTGCTTCCGGCGGTCACGGGTATCCGCCCGGCAAGCCGGCCTTGTGCATCCAGGATCAACAGTTGGTGGCCCGTGGCCAATGCCTCCGGGAGATACAAGGTTGTCCGCCCCAAGCTCGGGTTCGGAGCCAAGCGGATCGTCCCGCTTGATGGCCGATCTTCGATCCGGGTGTACAACATGTCCTCGTCCGCGCCGGGCCGCGTGAGGTCGGGTCCTCGCGCCTCACCGTCAATATCGGTAGTGACCAATGGCAAGGATGGGCTCCAAAATGAATTGGAACCGGGATTTAGATGAAGATCGTCCGAGGATAGGAACACTGGAAGCGTTTGGATGGAAGTCTGGTCTTGGCCGGTGAGGCTGCGCCATTGGGCCAGCGAGTTGCTGTTCCATTGGTAACGTATGGGGGCGATATAGTCCCCTGCGGGTCCGCTGCTGAACACGTTGTGGTCGGAAATGAAGCCCGGGTCTGTTTCAACTCCTACCCGGATATCCAGGGCGTATGCCGCTTGCGCATTATAGAATATGTTGTTTCGGAGGTCTGTGCCGGAAAGGTCGATCCATGTCAGGCCACCAAACGTGTTGTGCTGGATGTCCAGGGCGCCGCAGCTCAATCTGACCGTTGGCATAACACTGAACGTAGTCGCAGAGGGGTTGAAGATCATGTTGTTGGTCACCGATCGGCGCTCCCCGCCGGTCCCAACGCTGCCAAGAATCTCGACCAAGGCATAAACACCACTGCCTTGGCTGGGGGCCGCAGTGGTAGCCGCGCGGATGAAGTTTCCGTCGAAGTGGAGCTTGTCCGTGCCAAGGCCCATGTATGCGGCCCGGTACAAGTTTCCATGCGTTCCCTCTTGCGCAAGGATCTGGTTGTCTTGCACGGTTAGATCGGTGACTTGATAACAGTATAAGCCATGGCTGGATTGGTCGATCATTCTGTTGTTGATGATGCTGACTTTGTCATATGGTCCGCCGTCGATCGCAAGGGCCCCCACGATGTTGATTCCGCGGGATCCACGTTCCACGGTATTGCCGATCACCTTGATTTCCCCGCTGGGGGCCCGGCCGCCATGGGCAGTGATCCCGACCAGGGTTCCTATGGCTTTCCCAATGACGTGGTTGCGATACACGTTCAGGTCGGTGCAATACCGGGCCATGAACACGCCATAGCTGGCCAGGCCGCTTCCCGCGTGGTCAAGGGTCAGGTCGGTAACGCTGATGTGCTCACATGTATCATCGAAGAGGATGATCGCATTTCGGAATCCCCTTGCGCCCGGCATGAAATGCAACCAAGTCGAAGCACTATCGCCTGCTGCGGAAGTGATTACTACAGTGTCGGTGGCAGATACTCCGGGGATGGGCTTGAACAACGCTTGACCGTAATGGTGGCCTGGGCTGACGGCGATGGTCGTAGGGCCATCCACACCGCATAAGGCCAGTGCTTTGGCGGCATCGCCCAAGGTCCGGAAGTCGGCTCCCTCGGCTTCGCAGGTGTATGTGCCGTGCAGGGGAGCAGTGCACATCAGCTGCGAAAACTTCAAGGTGTCGTTGGCTTGGTAGTCGTCCATGCTGCCGTTCACCTGGTCGATCCAGGCTTGCACGCGTAGTGAGTGCGTTCCTGTGTAATCGTATGCGGCAATGGGCAGGTCTTGCACTGCGGCTGCATAGGCGAGGTTTCCGCTCCAGTCCACGGTTTGCACGGGGCCTTCATTCACGCGGTATGCGATAGTTGCTTGGAGGGCAGGAACCTGCCCCTGGTTGCGGAAGCTTACCAATATGTTCGGTTGAAGGGAAGTTGAATCATCCAGCGCAACGTGCTCCATGCCCACATCCCTCAGGAGCGGGTTGTTGGCGGCAAAGCAGCCGGAGGTGCATTCGCCGGCCGGGATCACAGAGGTCCTGAGGTTGTCCGGGCAACCTGAGCAGGTGAAATGTATGCCTTCAGGGTTGGAGGTATAGGCCGTTTCAAAATTCACCAGGTGCAGGTCGCCGCATGAGGCACGCCTGATGTTGAAGGCTTTTCCGATCCCGTCCCCAAACGTTTCCACGCCTGTAAGAACACCGGCATCATCGTATCGCGCCAGGCCGTAGTGGGTATACGTGCCTGCGACGACCCCGAGGGGGGCATTCCCTGCCGTGGTGGGGAGAAAGCCTGTTTTGACGTAGCTGGCCAAGGCGATCAAAGTCCCGTCAGTTTCGAATGCCAAATCATCCAGCATGGTGGAGCCAAAGGTTGTTGCACCGTTCCAAAGGGCGCTGCCGTCGGCGGCGGTACAAAACAAATAGCTCCCGCTACTGCCCCCGCTCGTGATGGCCACCTCGGTTTCGCCATTGAACTTGAACGTATTCTTGTACCGTCCGCAAACGGCTAACCGCCCGTCCAATGATTGGCTAATGCCCTCCACCGATCGTGGATCACCCCCGCCCCACGCAAACGCCCCCGTTACGCCCGTGCCCGGCACATAGCGCATGGCATAGATCTGCCGCAGGTTCGTCATGCTCGAGGGTTCCGTATTCCCTTGTACTTCCATTTCTCCCAGGTTCATGCCATACCCCGCAGGGAGGGTCTTCATGATCCCGCTGATCAGGATGCTGCCATCAGCGGCTTTCCGCATGATCGGGTCGCAGCGCAGGCGTTCTTGTGCATCCAAGGCATCCGAATCCATGTCGATCGCAGATCGTTGGTCAGGGGCGCCGCTCGGATGGCGATAGCCCAATGCCTGTTGTTGCAGAATGCTGCCGTTCGGGGAAACGCTCAACAAGAACAGGCTTCCGCGTTGGTTCACGGGCAGGACGGTGGTGACCTCTTCGCCGGAGGGCAGGAAAAAGGTGGTCCCTCCCCAAGCATTTCTTCCTGCCACGTGCAGGATGTCATCATCGGTACAGGCCACCCCCCGGAATGCATTGGAGGGGCTGATCATTTGCCACTCCAAGTGGCCTTGCGGGTCAAATTTGACCAGAAAGTTCCGGTGGTAGATCACCGTGCCGTCCAAGCTGCCATTGTCGTGGTTAAAGCGGCCGGTGACGTACGCATTCCCCGCCCGGTCGGCCGCAATGCCGTAACCCTGGCTGCCGGTATTCTGCCAGTCTGTGGAAATGGGTGCCGTACAGTGCCAGACCTCCTGGCCCGTGCTGTCCAATTTCATTGCGAAGAACACTTCCTGGGACGAACTGCCCGTGGTGCGGATATAACCGGTCAGGTACCGGTTGTTGTAGGCATCGAGGGCCATGTCCGCGATGTATCCGTCCAGTGCGGTAAAACCTTCATTGCAGGCCGTTCCGATCGTTGAAGCGGCAGCTTCCACGACCAGTGTGGATTGCTGAATGGTATCGGCGCAGGTGGCCAATGGTGTCGTGGCGATGCAGGTGATCGTCTTTACTCCCGGGGAAGTGTAATGGAACGGTTGGGAGAGGTAGGTGTCGGAACTCGGCGGCACGGCATCCTGGCCGAAGTCCCAATGATAATTGTACAGGTTGTTCTGGTTCGAGGAAGGGGTAATGTTCAATTCCTGGTCTACAATGGTCAAGGAATCCGCGAAGAAATGGACCCAAACACTGTAGATGGTCATGGCCGGTTGGTCGGGAAGCCACAATGACGGGCAACCTTGGCCGATACTGCCGATCATCTTGGTTCGTACCGTGCTTGAGACCGTGGGGCTGCTGGCCCATGCGAATGGGATTTGGATCGTGCCGCCCGTGCCGTTCACCGGATAGGGCGGGGAGGAGTTGGTTGCCCAATAGGCCATGCCCACTTTGGAGTTGTGCACTTCCACGACGGGCATTGCCGGAGCGCAAGCCTCCGGTTCAGCCCACTCCCAGTAGACGTCGGGGGCGAGGTAAGGCGTGGTCACCGTTACCGGCATGGACAGTGTGTCGCTGCCGCAGGTATTCGTGCGTATGGCCTGGACAGTGAATGTCGTTGGCCCGATGATGTTTCCCGTGGACAGGTTCTGAGCTCCGCCGTTGCCGTATGAAATGGCAACCTGTGTGCCGTCATGAAGCAGCCTGTACACGGTGCCTTGCTCCGCTTGCGGCAAATGGATGCTGGTGGAGGAGTTTTGGCAGATGGTGTCCTGTAGCGGGTATGCGGTGAAAGGTGTGACGGTGGGTTGCGGCAAAATCTGCACGGTAGTGGAAGCGGTACACACCCCGGTGCCATTGTTGGCCTCCATCTCCACCGTATAGGTTCCTGCGTCGGGGAATGCCATGGTGAGGTCATAGCTGGTGGAGGTGACCGCGCCATTGATCCGCCAGGTGTATGCCCAAGAGGGATCGCCCGTATTCGGGAACGTGATGGTGGATCCCTGGCAGAGCGTGGCATTGACCGTGCCAATGGAGGCTACGGGCCATGCCGCACCCCCTGCGTTTGCGGTTTGTATGGCATATCCGGTATCACCCACTGCAATGCCACTGGAGGCGGTGCGGAAATCGAATGCACGGATGCGGTGGTAATTGGGCAGTGGGAACCATTCCCAATAGGAACCGCCGCTGGTGGTGCGGAACAGGCCGGTGTCGTTCGCCATCAATAGCGTATTTGCGTCCAGCAGGGCCATTACCCTGCCCGGGGAAGTGCCCGATGCGGCCCATGTGGCCCCGCCATCCGTGCTTTTCCAAAGGGAACTGCCCTGCGTGGCGTAGCAGGTGTTTCCCATGCAGGCCAGGTCGTACGCTTCCGAAGGCCCGTTGACCGGCGACCAGCTCAGCCCGCCGTCGGTGCTGCGCACGAATGCGGAAGACCCTGCGGCCATGTACGTGTTCCCGGTTGCGTGCACGATGCGCTCCAATGAGAACACCGTGCCCGACGGGACTGCCGCCCAAGATTGTCCACTGTCGGTACTGCGCAGGATACGTCCATTGTCGCCAACGGCAAAGCCGAGGGGAGGTTGTGCGAACAGCAGGTCGCGCAGCACGTTGATGGGCCCGGCTTGTGCATGGTGTACTCGCGACCAGGCCAAGCCTCCGTCCGTGCTGCGGAAGATGTTTTCCCATGCGCCAAGCTCGATCGTGCCCGTGATCAAAAGAGACTGGTCGGCCAGCGCTTCGGTGGCCAGGTACAGGCCAAGTATGGGCGCGGTCCCTTGCATCAACGTGGGCCGCTTCACGAAGTTGGCACCATTGTTCGGCGACCAAAGGAGCGTATCAAACGACCCGATCCAGATCTGGCCCGAGGCTGAGTACTGTACGGACCTAAGGTCTTGGTTTGTTCCCGACTCCAAGGCGGTCCATTGGGCACTTGTTTGAAGAGCAAGGCACCCGATGGCCAAAAGGGCATGAAGGCGCATGGCGAGCTGGTTCAGGGGAGGACGGTGCGCTCAAAAGTAACCGGCTGCAGGTTCTACGCAAACGCCTGCAGGTCGCAGAGTTTGCGGTACTGGCCGTTGGCCGCGAAGAGCTGTGCATGCGTGCCCCGCTCGATGATGTGGCCCTGGTCCAACACGATGATCTCGTCGCAGTGCTGGATGGTGCTGAGGCGGTGCGCGATCACCAAGGAGGTGCGATCCTTCATCAGCTTGAAGAGTGCGTCCTGCACCAGCTTTTCGCTTTCGGTATCCAATGCGCTGGTGGCCTCGTCCAAGATCAGGATCGATGGGTTGCCCAGCACGGCGCGCGCAATGGCGATGCGCTGCTTCTGGCCGCCGCTGAGCCGGTTGCCGGCATCCCCAATGCTGGTCTGGTAGCCGTTGGGAAGGCGGGAAATGAATTCGTGCGCGTTGGCGATCTCCGCCGCGCGCTGGATGTCCGCCTCGCCGATGCCCGTGCGCCCGAAGGCGATGTTGGCCGCCACGGTGTCGTTGAACAAGAGGCTGTCCTGCGTCACGATGCCCATCAACGCGCGCAAGTCCTTGATGCGCAATTCGCGGATGTCCGTGCCATCAATGCTTACAGAACCCGCCGTGACGTCGAAAAAACGAGGCAGCAGCCCGGCCAGTGTGGTCTTGCCGCCCCCGCTGGTGCCCACCAAAGCCACGCTTTTACCCTTGGGCACGATGAGGTTGATGCCTTGCAGCACGGGTTTCTCGCCGTAGGCAAAGGCGACGTCCTTGAATTCCACGCGATCGTTGAACGCTACAATGGGCCTGGCATTCGGCTTCTCGGTCACGGTGTTGGGCACGGCCAGCAGATCGAACACGCGCTGGGCGCTGGAGGATCCGCGCACAATGCCGGAGTAGCCCTGTGAAAAGCCCTTGATGGGCGTGAGCAGCTGGGAGAAGATGATGATGAAGCCCAAGAAACTGTCGCCGCTGAGGCTGGCATCCGGCCCCAGCACCAGGGTGCCGCCGATGAACGCGATGGCGGCCATCACCATGGTGCCAAGCGTTTCGCTCAGCGGCGAGGCCACGTCCTGCCGGTTGAGCATGCTGATGCTGGCGCGTGTGAGCAGTTCATTTTCGCGTTCAAAGCGGCGGCGCATGTTTTCCTCCCCATTGAAGGCCTTTACCACGCGCATGCCCGTGAGCGTTTCCTCCACGCGGGAAAGGAGGTCTGCGCTTTTCTCCTGCACGCGGGTGCTGCGCTTTTTCAAGCTGCGGCTGATGCGCCCGATGAGCAGGCCGCTGATCGGCAGCAGCAGCAGGGACCACAGTGTGAGCGCCGGAGAGAGCGTGACCATCGTGCCTAAGAACAGGATCACCGCGATCGGCTCGCGCACCACCATTTCGATGGAGTACATCACCGAGTACTCCAGCACCTGCATGTCGTTAGTGATCAATGAGAGCAAGTGGCCCTTGCGTTCGTCGTTGTGGTAGCGCAGCGGCAGCTCAAGCATCTTGTCGTAGAGGCGTGAGCGCACATCGCGGATGATCCGGTTGCGGAACGTGCAGATCGCGCGCACTGCTAAGTATCGGAAAATGTTTTTCAGCAGGAACAGCGCCACCACCGTCAGGCAGATGATGCCCAGTGCCCCTACCTGGCCGTGCAGTTCGATCAACCGGGTGAGCGACCAGTTGAAGCCCTGTTCCAAAGCAGCCTTGTTCAATGCCAGTACCGGTCGCTCATGCACTGCTTGCGTCTGCCCCAGCAGCAGCCGCAGGAACGGGATGAACAGCAGCATGCTGGCCAAGTGGAACACGGTGGCCAGCAGGTTGAATACGCCGTTGAGCACCGCATACCGGGCGTAGGGCCGCCCATAGCGCAGAATGCGGAGGAAGTTTTTCATTGCGAAGGGCCAAAGGTATCGGGGCGGGCGATCGCCAGGAAGGCCGATGTGCCGCCGGGCAAGGGGGCAACGGCACAGGCCGGAACCGGTTGATGAAGGGCGCCGAGCCCACAAAGCAACTGCCCCCATCCGCCGTTCTATCTTCGCGCCATGGACAGCGTACGGCAAAGCAAGGTGAACAGCCTGCTGCAACAGGAAATGGCCGAGGTGATGCAAGGTTACGGGCACCGGTTGTTGCCCGGAGGATTGATCACGGTCACCGGCGTGCGGGTCAGCCCGGACCTGGGCTTGGCCAAAGTGTATTTGAGCCTGTTCCCCGTGAAGGACAAGCAGGCCGTGCTGGATCAGGTGCGGGACCTGACACCCCGCTTGCGTGGCGAATTGGGAAACAGGTTGGGCAAGCAACTGCGGATCGTGCCCGAGCTCAATTTCTACATTGATGATTCCCAGGACCGCAAGGAAGAGATTGAGAACTTGCTGAAAAAGGATTGAACCATCAACCTGCCGCAGCGGCCTCACGCATAACCCAGCCCCCAAGGCATGCAGTACGATCCGGTGAAACGCCGCCTCGGCGTGGTCTTCAACAGCACGCCCGCCCTGCGCAAGCTGTTCTATCATCTGCTGGACCTGTTGCTGCTGCGCGCATGGCACATCCACAAGGAACTGCGGGCCTGGGGCCGGGACAAGCGGAACCGCGAGCTGGCCATTTATGATGCAGGTGCGGGTTTCGGCCAGTACAGCTATTGGCTCAGCGGCCTATCGTCCAAGTGGACGATCACGGCAGTCGATGTGAAAGAAGAGCAGGTGGCCGATTGCAATGCCTTCTTCCAAAAGATCGGCAGGCCGCAAGTGAAGTTTGAAGTGGGCGATGTGACCAAATTCCAGCGGCCGGAAGCGTTTGAGCTGGTGGTGTGCGTGGACGTGATGGAGCACATCCTTGAGGATGAAGCTGCGCTGCGCTGCTATTCCGCTTCGCTCAAGCCCGGCGGCATGCTCATCATCAGCACCCCCAGCGACCAAGGCGGCAGCGACGTGCATGGCGAGGAGGAAGGCTCGTTCATCGAGGAGCATGTGCGCGACGGCTACAACATCGACGACATCCGCGCCAAGGCCCTGCGCAACGGCTTCAGCAGGGTGGAGGCGCGCTACAGTTACGGGACCCCGGGCAAGATCAGCTGGAAGCTCAGCATGAAGTGGCCGCTGCTGATGCTCAACGCCAGCAAGCTCTTCTTCATCGTACTGCCGTTCTACTACCTCGTCGCCTATCCGGTGGCTTTCGTGCTGAACTGGTTTGACGTGAACGGCAAGCACCCCACGGGCACGGGCTTGATCGTGAAGGCGTGGAAGTAGATGCTACTGTGGTGCCGGTGCAGCAGGAACAGGAACCTCCGGTTTCGCGGGTTTTGCCTTCGGCAGCAGGCCATAGCTGACCACCAGGACGAATTGCTCCGGGTACAAAGGGTCCATCAATCCGTCTGAATGGTCCCTGATGTCGCTTAAACCCCGGTAGTAGCGCAATCCCACACTGAACTTTTTCCCAAGGTCATGGCCCGCTTCCGCCACTATTCCCGCATCGGCGCGCAGCAGGTCGAGCCGGTGCGTGGAAGAGCGCTGATCAGGCATGCCCATCCACGCATTGTGATCGGTGAAGGTGATGGCTCCGGCTACCGGAATGCCCGATTGGTAGCCAGCACCCACATGCGCACCTTGCCAATGGAAATGCACCATCAATGGCAAGTACAGGTATTGGAGTTGCCACTGCTGCTCTTGGGTCAGGTTGCCACGGATCCACACTTCATTGTTGCCGTTGAAGGCGGACCAGCACAAGCCGCTGCTGATCGCCAGCTTGTCCGTGATGGAATGTGTGGCAGTGGCCCCCAACAACCATGAAAAGCGGTGCTGCACGGCCTGGGTTTCATCACGGCCGTGGGCCAGGTGCATGTCCGTGTTGAACCGGCTGAGTCCTGCGCCCGCCATGGCGCGAACCTCCCACTGGCCATTTGCTGATAAGGTTGAAAGCAGCAAGTCTGCGGTCAAGATCGTTGTCTGAAACCAGGCACCCCTCATGCAACAAAGGCAACGTGATTAGCGAATATAGCGCACTGCTGCGATCTTCACCCCGTGAACCTCCCCCTGCTCTTCGCCCGCCGCTACCTGCTTGCCAAGCGCAAACAGAACGCCGTGAACATCATCACGCTGATCAGTATTGTGGTGGTTGCGGTGGTCACGGCGGCCATGGTGGTGGTGCTCAGCACCCTCAACGGCATCTCGCAATTGGTGGACACCTTGTACAGCCCGTTCGACCAGGACATCACCATCACACCTGCCACTGGCAAAACTTTTCCGCGAGACAGCCTGAACCTTGCGGCGATTAAGGCCTTGCCAGAGGTGAAGGAAGTCAGTTGGGTGATCGAGGAGAATGTGCTGCTGCGCTCCGGTGATGAACAGGCCGTTGGCACCATGAAGGGGGTGGAGCCGCAATACGTGGCGATGAGTGGACTGGCGCGACACATGTATTCCGGCGAAGCCATGTTGGAGAACGGACATGGGCCCGTAGTGATCCTCGGCGCAGCACTGAAGGATGTGCTTCGGGTGCCAGTGGATGATGGGGTGACGGAGCCGCTGCAGCTCGGTGCATTGATCCGGGGAAGAAAGATCGCCCAGCTATCGTCCTCTGCCTTCGAGCAGCGCCGAGTCGCCGTGTCGGGGGCGTTCACGATCAACATGGAGTTCGACCGCCAGTACCTCTTGGCGCCTATCGGCTTCGCCGCTGCGCTGTTGCATTACGGCGACGAGGTGAATGCGTTGGAGGTTCAGGCCAGGCCGGGCGCCGATCCGGGCAAGCTGAAAACTGCGGTGGAGCGGATCGCGGGCAAGGCATTCACAGTGAAGACACGCCAGCAGAAGAACATGCTGATGTACACCACCAACGCCAACGAGAAGTGGTTCACATTCGTGGTGCTCGCTTTCATCGGGCTTATTGGTGCGTTCAACATCATTGCCTCGCTCACCTTGATGATGATCGAAAAACGGCAGGACATGCGCACGCTTGGCGGCATGGGCGTCACGGACCGCTTCATCCGGCGGGTGTTCTTCCTGGAGGGCCTGCTGATCGTGGTGGTGGGCACGGTGACCGGCTTGTTGGCGGGCCTTGGCCTGTGCGCGCTGCAAAAATGGACGGGCTTCGTTTCGCTTCAGGATTCCGTGGTGGATGCCTACCCCGTGGAGGTGATGTGGACCGACCTGGTCATGATCTTCATCGCCGTGATGGCCATCGGTACGGTGGCGGCATGGGTGCCGCTGCGCAGCTTGAGCCGGAGATATTTGGTGAAGGGGGAGTAGTTGCTGGTTGTCCGTTGCCAGTGGTGCATTGCACCACGAACGGACAACTATCAACTTCAGAATGAAGGCCGTGCCTTCATCACAAATCAGAATGCCCGATGAAGGGGTTCACTTGATCACCAATAATCCAGACTCGTTGTTTTTCCCGAATAGTTTACAGAGGTGGACATTGGCAAGAATGATGCGCAGCCAATCACGGGTTGAATGATTGCCCATTGCCAGATGGACCACTTTGGGTGGGAACCCGTTCAAAAGGCTCATTTCAGTGAAGTCATCGTCCTGCGTGAGGATGATGAAGCCTTCCTGTTTGGCCATGGACCAAACCGTGCTGTCCGGTTGGTGTGCAAGGTCCAGTTGTTTAACGTGCCTTGTTCCCGGAAAATGTTGGTCCAAGCCGGGAACCAGCTTGTCCGAAAGGTTCTCATCGATCAAGAACTTCACGCGGCGGAGGGAATGATCATGGTAAATCGCTCCCTATCAGCTGCATAGGCTAGGCAGGCGCGGATATCTTCTTCCTTTAGCTCATCAAAATCCATCAGGATCTCTGCCATGGACATGCCACTCGCCAGGTAGCCAAGCACATCGCCCACGGTGATCCTTAAACCGCGAATGCAAGGTTTGCCACCGCGCTTTCCCGGTTCGATGGTAATGATTTTCCTGTAGTCCATGGCTGAAGTACACCTATGCGAAGTTAGACGATCCTACGATTCAAGCTTAAACCTGAGGTATTTGGTGGCGGAGGGATAGTTGCTGGTTTTCCGATACCAGTGGTGCATTTCACTGACAATGGACAATTGGCAACTTACCTCCCCAATGACCTCTTCTTCCTGAAGAACGCCTTCATCAAATCGGCGCAGGCCGGCTCCAACACGCCGCCGGTCACTTGCGTTTTGGGGTGGAGGAGTATGCTGCCCACGCGTCGGTAACCTGCTTTTTCATCGAACGCGCCAAAGACGATGCGCCCAATGTGGCTCCAGGCCAGGGCGCCGGCGCACATCACGCACGGTTCCACGGTCACGTAAAGCGTGCAGTCCTGCAAGTACTTGCCTCCGATGTGTTCCGCAGCGGCGGTGATGGCCTGCATTTCGGCATGCGCTGTTACATCGTTCAGGCGTTCGGTGAGGTTGTGGCCCCTTGCAATGATCCGGTCACCGGCCACGATCACCGCGCCGATGGGCACCTCGTCCGCTGCGAAAGCCAGTTCGGCTTCCCGCAAGGCGTGGCGCATCCAGTGCTCATCATCGTGCACGGTGATCAGCGAACTGCTCATGGGGCCACAGTGATTTCCCGTGCGGCCGGAAGTTCCGATCCCGGCATGTCCTCCCCGCCGGTCCTCAGGTCCTTCACGTTCAGTTGCAGGGTGGTGTGGCCGTTGTAGTGGTTCTCCTCGATGGTGTATAGCAGGCTGAAGGGAATTCCGGAGCGCACCAGGTCCAACTGCGCGCCTTGCCGGAATGCGATCGCCTCAAATTCCACTTCCGGATGCTTGGGGTCGCAGGCCCTGAATTTCAGATGGTCCCCGGTGCTTCCGATGGTGCGCGCGTCCCGGGCCACCACGCCGTGCGTAAGGAACACCGGTTTCATGTTTGCCGGGCCGAACGGCTCCATGCCATGGATACCTCGCACGAACGGAGGTTGGATCTCCGCAAACCCGATCTCCAGGTCCACCTCTTCCTCGGGTACCCGCAACGCCGGGGGCAGGGTGTTGCGCACCACTTGCTCGAATGCTTCCCGGAATGCCTTCACGTTGTCCGGCTTCATCGTGAGCCCGGCGGCATACATGTGCCCGCCGTACTGCTCCAACAGGTCGGCGCACTTGGCGATGGCATCGTGCACATTGAAGCCCTTTACGCTGCGGGCGCTGCCCGCCACCTTGCCGTTGCTTTCCGTGAGCACGATGGTGGGCCGGTAGTGCTGCTCGATGAGCCGCGAGGCCACAATGCCCACCACGCCCTTGTGCCAGTCCTTGTTGAACACCACCGAGCTCCATGCATCCTTCAGGTAGTCTTCGGTCTCGAACATTTCCAGCGCCTGTTCCGTGATGGATTTGTCCAGGCCTTGGCGCGTAGCATTGTTGCTGTCCACGCGTTGGGCGATGTTCGCGGCCTCGGTACTGGTTCTTGCGAGCAGCAGCTCCACGGCCTGCTGCCCGTGCTCGATGCGCCCCGCAGCGTTGATGCGCGGCCCCAACACGAACACCAGTTCGGTGACGGTGAGCGGTTTGTTCGCAGCCATTGGCGATTTGCGGCCAGTGGAAAGGTCCAGCAAGGCTTGTATGCCCGGTCGCTTTCTCGGTTTGTTGAGCTGTTTCAGCCCGAAATAGGCCAAGGTGCGGTTCTCGCCGTCCAGCGGCACAATGTCGCACGCAATGCTCACGGCCACCAGGTCGAGCAGTTCCTCCAGATCGGCGAAGGGCATGTCGTTGTGCTGCGCAAAGGCCTGCATCAGCTTGAAGCCGATGCCGCAGCCGCTCAATTCCTTGTAGGGGTAAGGGCAGTCCGCGCGTTTGGGGTCCAGTACGGCCACGGCGTCGGGAAGTTGTTCACCCGGCAGATGGTGGTCGCAAATGATGAAATCAATTCCCTTCTCCTTCGCGTAGGCCACCTTGTCCACGGCCTTCACGCCGCAGTCCAGTGCGATGATGAGCTTCACGCCCCGGGCAACCGCACGGTCGATGCCCAGCTTGGACACGCCGTAGCCTTCCGCGTAGCGGTCCGGCACATAGTGCATGAGGTCCTTGGTATCCTTGATGCACTGTGATAGCACGTTGTAAACCAACGCCACCGAGGTGGTGCCGTCCACATCGTAGTCACCGTACACCATGATCGGCTCCTGCTCGCGTAGGGCCTGTACAATGCGGTCCACCGCCCGGTCCATGTCCTTCATCAGGAACGGGTCGTGCAGGTGATGCATGGAAGGGCGGTAGAATTCACGGGCCTCGGCGGGAGTACGAATTCCGCGTTGTGCGAGCAATGTGGCCATGCTCTGCGTGCAGCGGTCGTGTGTCAGTGCTTTCACGGCCGCCGGGTCGGCAGGCGGCAAAAAGCGCCATCGTTTAAGTGGCACAGTCATGCGTGCAAGTTATTCAGCGTTGCCGGAACGGATGCGCACGTGGTACCGGCGGGTAAAAGAAAAGCTTCCCGGGGGAAGCTTTTCATGGTCAAGTGGGAAGTAGTGGTCAGTGTGCTATCGTGAAGGAGCGTGCCGGCCCGGCTGAAGCGGCCGTGCGCAGCCGGTAGCTGTACACCCCGTTCGCCAGTCCGCTGGTGTTCACCTGCAGGACCTCCGGCTCCCCGGCAACCGTTTTTTCGACCACCAAGCGGCCCATGGCATCGAAGACTTGCAGCATCGCATCGCCGGGCAGCGTGTTCACGGGAATGTGCAGCACAGCGTCCGCAGGCACCGGGTAGGCCTGGCCCAAGGCGGCCATGGCCGCATCGAACTCGGTAATGCCCACAATGCCATAGAACCAGTCATGGCTCAGTTGGACCATGGACCGCCCCACGGCCTGGTTGCCCATCTGTTCCGGTCCAACGCCGAAGTACACCAATTTGTAGTTGGCGGTTTGTGCCCTGATGCCACCGATCTTCGGTGTGGTGTTGTACGTGAGGATGGCCGAGGCCGGGGCAATGGGCGTGATCTCGTCCGGGTAGGTGTTGCCACTTCCGAAGACATTGGCCACGGCGGAATTGGATACTCCGCCGAACACGGGGTCCCCGGCATTGAACACGACCTGGTTGCTGCTGGGGCTGCCGTCGTTAACGAAGGTGGCCAGCATGTAATTGGTGTAGAAGGATTGCGTGGCGGCCGTCCCATAGGCACTGCTGGCACCGCTTTGGTCCCAGCCGATGTCCTGTCCGGCGATCATCAGGTTGCCGCCATTGTCCATGAAGGAGCTCAGCAAAGCCACCTCCTCATCGGTGATGCTGGGGAAGGTCCAGCTGACATTGCGGTAGATGTTGAGCACACCGCCCAAGGCATCGGCTTGCCCGAACTTGATGAAAGCATCCCGGGATGTTTTGGCATAGGCCAGTTCACCGGCTTGGTCCATGGCCATGGTATAGCGCGAGTTCCATTGTTCCGCATCGGGATTGGCCACGATCAGGTCGTGTACGCCGCTGATCACATGGACTTCCTGCACCATCGGTGCGGCATCGGGGAAATCCACGGAAGTGAGGAAGATCCGGTAGTTGCCAATGCCGGGCGTGTTGTCCGGAGTAATGGTGGCGGAGAGCTGTACGGTGGCTGCATCGGCCACGGTGATCACCGATCCGCTGGCCATGGTGTTGCCGTCCACCTGCAGGCTGGCACCCCAAGAAGCTGGTGCATCGATGGTTTCGATGTTCACCGTGAAATCAGCACTGCCGCCCACCAAGTTATGGAAGGTGGTGGGGAAGTTGTTGCCCGAACCGCTGCTCCCCGCTTGGAAGGCGCCAACCACGCCGGCCAAGGCACCGGCGATCTGGGTCGCCCCGCCATCGGCTGCCACGGTGCGCGCCTGGTACACGTCCGATTGTACCTCGCCCACGAATGCAGTGACCTCACAATTGGCAATGTTCCATTCGACGGGCACGGTGTAGGTGTAGGTTCTGTCCACGGTGGTGCCCGCGGTGGTGGTGGTTACCCCCTCGCCCCAGGTGCCGGTGATGTAGGCGCGCATGACGTGGGTATGGTTGTAATTGGGATTGTTGCCTTGCGGGGTGGTCTGAAAGCCGGTGATGTTGTTTTCCGCGAGCAGCACGCTGATGCGGTCCTCTCCCCCGGGGCTGTTCGCCGTGTAGTACAGCTGCACGTGCACGGTGAGCTCACGGGTGTCCTGGTCGAAGGAGCTTTCCATGCCGAGGTTCACCGGCGAGGGCATGGCGAGGATCTGCGCGGAGGCCTCAGCCCATGCATTGCGGCTCAGGACGGTGGTTCCGCCGAAGGAATGGCGGTTGATCACCCCGGAAGGATATCCGCTGACCCCGAAAAAGTTGTTGATGGTGGTGCCTGCCGTGGTACGGAAATCCGGTTGCCCTGCGCTGGGCACGGCAAAGCTTCCCGCATGCACACCGATCAATGAAACCACTCCGGGGTGCGCTGCGGCAATGCCTGCCATGATCGTGTGCCCTTCAGGGCAATACACGCACTTGATGCCGGTGAAGTCTTCAAGGAACACGGTGCGCTGCTCAGGCGCGGTGCCGGTAAGTGCTTGGCCAAAGGCCAAGGAAGGCAAAAGCAGGGAAAGCGTAAGTAGTTGTCTCATGGAGCATGATGGAATTGGACGGTGAAGGTATGCGCGGCCTGTAGTCCTTGGTGGACAGATGGCGAGAAATCTTGGAAGGCATCCGGTTGCGCGGAATGCGCACGGGGTGTTCGCTGCAGTAATAGTTTGGATCGGGTGCCAAAGCCCGGTCCCGGCACGTGCCCCAACCGGTCAACGCAAATGCCGGAGCCTGTTCTCACCGCTCCGTCCAAACCACTTGCGCCACGGTGGCCCCCACGGCCTGCAGGCTCTGCTTGTCGATGTTCGCCAGGTTGTCCGCGTGGGTGTGCCAGGTGGGCGGGAAGCCGCCGGAAGCGGCGTCGTACGCGATGATATCAATGCTGGGGATGCCGTATTCGTTGATGAACACATGGTCGTCCACGCCTACGTACTGGCGGGTCTCGCTGAGGAAACGGCTTCCATGTCCGGCTGCGGCTGCGGCCTTCCATACCTTGTTCACGATGCCGGCGGCGTAGTGCATGCTGTACGCCTCCTTGGGGAACACGGCGTCCTTGGAGCCCACCATGTCCAGCAGTATGCCATAGCGCGCCTTGTAGTTGGGCACGTGCGGGTTTTTGGCCCAGTATTGTGCACCAAGGCACCAGGTCTTCAAACTCTCTTGCCCTAAGCCCATGGCACCGTGCGGTTCGCCCATGTCCTCCACGTCGGTAAAGAAGAGGTCCACGCCCACTTGCGGTGCTTGCTGGGCCAGGTGGCGGGCGATCTCTATCAGCACGCCTACGCCGCTGCCACCGTCGTTGGCACCGTCAATGGGTTCGTTCTTCCGTGCGGGATCCTGGTCGGCCATGGGGCGCGTGTCCCAGTGGGCGAAGAGCAGGATGCGGTCCTTCTGCTCCGGCTGCCAACTGGCGATGATGTTGCGCATGGGCACCTTCTGCCCGCTGTAAATGGTGACCTCCGCGTTCTGCTCGATCACCGTGGCCCCGTAACCTTTCAGCTTCTCCACCATCCAATCGCCGCAAGCCCTGTGCGCGGCACTGCCCGGCACACGCGGCCCAAAAGCCACCTGCTTGGCAACAAAGGCATACGCGCTGTCGCCGTTGAACAGCGGGGGCGGCGGAAGGGCGGGGGCTGTTGCCTCGGGCTGGGTTACCACGGGCGTGGTGTCCGTTTGGCAGGCAGCGAGAAATGAAAGCACCAGGCCGAGGCCAAGGATGCGGTGGAGGAGGGATGGCATGGGGCAAAGTTCGTACGGGAATCTTACTGCCAAGAAATGCAGTTACCGCCAAGACGCCAAGCACGCCAAGATTATGGAAGCGCCGTTACCGCCAAGACGCCAAGCACGCCAAGATTATGGAATCGCCGTTACCGCCAAGACGCCAAGCACGCCAAGATTATGGAATCGCCGTTACCGC
>ENA-UOUJ01000384-UOUJ01000384.1-activated-sludge-metagenome-genome-assembly--contig:-NODE-384-length-32206-cov-5.403191_pt1 | contig 32206 bp, 32 predicted proteins | sample MGYA00249839_ERZ747224 | MGnify/ENA primary metagenome ERZ747224 (study PRJEB28782, sample SAMN03220277) | activated sludge metagenome | biome: wastewater; feature: sewage sludge; material... | reverse complement strand
GGTGTGCAGCAGCCACGCCACGCCACCGCCGGCCAGCACCAGCAGGCCCGCTTGCCAGGGCGTGAGGTGGTCGATCGGCAGCGCGGTGCCGGCGGCGCAGGCCAGCAGGAACATGTAGGCCCCCGGCGGCCCCACCCGGGTGGCGTTGCACAGCCAGGTGGCCAGCATCGCCACCAGCGACAGCACCGGCACCACCAGCCACGGCCACTGCTCCAGCCAGAGCCCGAACATCACCGCCAGCGCGAAGGCGCACGCGATCAGCGCCAGCGTGATCGCGCGTGAGGCGTAGGGACGTCCGCCGCAGTACAGCGCTGTGAACGCGCCGAGGGTGGCCATCAGCCCGGCGGACAGGTCGCCGAGCCAGATGCCGACGAGGATCGGGATGCCCATCGCCAGCGCCGCGCGCAGCGCGAAGGCCCAGCGCTGCGGCGGTGCCGGACGGACCTGGCGCAGGTCCTGCAGCAGCCGGCGCAGGGTCGGCGCGGGCGGGGGCGAGGGAGCAGGCGGGAGCGATGCGCTCATGGCGACATCGTAGCCGCGGCGATGCCGCGCCCGGGATGGCAGGTAGCGCCGTCCCGGGGCGCGGGTTGAAAGACCCGGTCGCGCCGGTGCTTGTCCGCGCGACGCGGGCCAGCGTCGTCAGTGCGGGGCCGGCGCCGCGCTGCTGTCCGGATCGTCGAACAGCTGCTCGTAGTTGTCGACCGCCGCGGCCATGTCGGCCACCGGCGAGGTGTCGGCCGGATTTCCGTTCAACGCCTGGGTGCCGGTCGTCAGCCGCGCCAGGATGGCATGCAGGGCGATGTCGGGCTCGGTATCCAGGCTGCAGTTGGCGAACATGTATTCGATCGCGGCATCGACGTCCGCGGTGCGTGCGGTCACGGTGGCCGCGTCCGGATGCTGCGCCGGGCCTGCATGCTGCAGTCCGGCGATCGCGGTGCGGACGCGCGACATGCCTTCGATGAGCGGTGCGTCGGGTTGCCACCGCACGTGGTTCGCGGGAATCGCGAAATCCACGCCAAGGGTTTCCGTGGCCGCGTGCGCATGATCGACGTCATGTTCGTCGGCGTGCGCATCGGTGTCCGCGTGCTGTGCGGTGGCGTCGGCTTCCGCGGCCGGGGCGGCGGGGGCGGACGGCGCGTCCTGCGCGCAGCCGGTCGCCACCGCGCCGATGGCAAGCGCGAGCGCCAGCGCCAGGGGGAGTTGCGTGGGCTTCATGGGACATCTCCTGAAGGTATTCAATGGACGTGAGGTGACCAGGGCATGTTGGGCGATACAGCCTGGTGTCTCCATGATCCGGATCAAGCGCACATCAACCGACCCGCACCATCCTGTCCATCAGGTGTTCGACTACGGCGTCCATGTCGCCGCAGCGGCCCATGTGCACCTGGGAGGTCTGGATCATGGCGCTGCGCTGCGCGGTCAGCCAGTGGAAGCGGGCGCGCGGCGGCAGCAGGCCGATCGGGCCGGCATCCGGGCCGCCTTCGCAGATGCGCCGGATGGCGTCGAGGTGGCGCTGCAGGGTCGGCAGGTCGATCCGCGGATCCAGTGCGCGCAGGCGGGCTTCGTCGGGTTCGATGACCGCCTTGAGGTATCCCGCCTTCTCGCAGGAGACGATCACGCCGACGTTGATGAACTCGCCGCGCTCCACGCGCGGGACCACTCGGATGACGGCGTAGTCGTAGCTGTCATGCGCGCGCATGGATAGCCTCCTGCACGAAGGCATGCGGCAGCGCCAGGCGCCGCTGCAGGTAGCTGGTGTAGGCATCGCGCTGCTGCTGCGCGCTGCCGAAGGCGTCGCCGCCCTGGAGCCAGGCATCCGGGACCAGCGCCACGATTTGCGCCAGCCGCTCCGGCGGCAGCAGCGCGCTGAGGCGCTCGTCCGCCTGCTCCAGTTCGCTGGCCCAGGGCAGCAGCACATGGTCGCGGATCAGCGGGAAGGGCTGTCCGGCGCCTGAGGTGTCGCCGTCCCAGCCGTGGTGGAAGTACAGCGACGCACCGTGGTCGATGAGCGTCAGCTGCCCGTGCCAGACCAGCAGGTTGGGGTTGCGCGCGCTGCGGTCGACGTTGCTGGTGTAGGCGTCGAACCAGACGATCCGGGAAGCGAGTTCGGCCGACGGTTGTTCCGCCACGGGGTCGAAGTTGACTGCGCCGGGAAGATAGTCGAGCGCGAGGTTGAGGCCCGCGCTGGCCTGGATCAGCTGCTGGATCTCGGAATCGGCCTCGGTGCGTGCCAACTCGGCGTCGAGTTCGATGAACACGATCTCCGGCACCGGCAGCCCGAGCGCGCGGGCGATCTCCCCGGAGACCAGTTCGGCCACCAGCACCCGCGGACCCTGGCCGGCGCCGCGGAACTTGAGTACGTACATGCCGTCGTCGTCGGCTTCCACGACGGCCGGCATCGAGCCGCCTTCGCGCAGGGGTGTGACGTAGCGGGTGGCAGTGACGGTCCGGAGCATCGGGCAAGGATAGCGTCCGCGCTGCCGTAGTGGCCCTTTCGGCATTGTCCGATTTCCGCCATCGGGCGTAGTCTGGCGGATCGTTTCACCCGGCCGGCCCCGCCGACGCGCGCAACGCCCCCGCCATCCTCCGAGCCGCATCCGAATGAGCCAAGCACCCAGCCCCCAGGCCAGCCCGTCGCGCAGCCTGTTCCGCACCAAGTCCATCGAACAGACCCTCGCCGACAGCCATGAGCCCGGGCGCGAACTCAAGCGCTCGCTCACCGCCTGGGACCTGATGATCCTGGGCGTGGCGGTCGCCGTCGGTGCAGGCATCTTCTCGGTCGGCGCGCGCGCGGCGGGCAGCTTCGCGGGGCCCGCGGTCACGGTGTCCTTCATGCTTGCCGCGCTGGCCTGCGCGCTGGCGATCATGTGCTACGCGGAGTTCGCCTCCAGTATCCCGGTGGCGGGCAGCGCCTATACCTATACCTACGCCACGCTCGGCGAGTTCCTGGCCTGGATCATCGGCTGGGACCTGATCCTCGAACTGCTCACCGCCGGCGCGGTGATCGCCAAGTACTGGGGCATCTACCTGGCGATGGTGTTCGAACTGCTCGACATCCACATACCCACCACCATCGACGTGCTCGGCATCGGCGTGGACTGGGGGCCGCTGTTCATCGTCGGCGTGTTCACGGCGCTGCTGATCATGGGCACCAAGATTTCGGCGCGGGTCAACAACGTGTTCACGATCCTCAAGGTCGGCATCGTGGTGTTCGTGATCGTGGTCGGGCTGACGTACTTCAACGCGGACAACCTGACGCCCTTCGTGCCGCCCTCCGTGCCCACCGAGGGCGGCAGCGCGGACGTGTGGTCGCAGTCGCTGTTCTCGTGGATGACCGGCGCGGAGCCGGCGCGCTACGGCATCGCCGGCGTGCTCTCGGGAGCGGCGCTGGTGTTCTTCGCCTTCATCGGCTTCGACGTGGTGGCGACGTCCGCGGAGGAAGTGAAGAACCCGCAGCGCACCCTGCCGCTGGGCATCTTCGGCGGCCTGGCCCTGGTCACGCTGCTCTACATCGGCGTGGCCTTCGCGCTCACCGGCATGGTGCCGTACACGCTGCTGGCCGAAGCCGAGAATCCTTCGCTGGCCACCGCCTTCGTGGCCGTCGGCGCCGGCTGGGCGGCGCAGGTGATTTCGCTCGGCATCCTGGTGGGCCTGACCACGGTGATCATGGTGCTGCTGATGGGCCTGTCGCGCGTGCTGCTGGCGATGAGCCGCGACGGCCTGCTGCCGCGCTGGCTCAGCGTCACGTCCGAAACGCGCAAGACGCCGGTGCGGCTGCAGCTGATCACCGGCGCCGCGGTGGCGCTGCTGGCCGGCTTCACCCAGGTCGAGATCCTGGAGGAGATGATCAACATCGGCACGCTGTCGGCCTTCGTGCTGGTGAGTATCGCGGTGGTGGTGCTGCGGCGGAAGCGCCCGGACCTGCCGCGTGCCTACCGCGTGCCGTTCTCGCCAGTGCTGCCGATCGTCTCGGCGCTGCTGTGCTTCTACCTGATGCTCAACCTGACCACGCTGACCTGGGTGCGCTTCGCGGTCTGGCTGCTGATCGGCGCGGCGATCTATTTCGCCTACGGGCGACGGCATGCGCGAGTGGGGCAGCCGCGCGAAACCGGGCAGGCGGAAACGCCCTGAAGGAACCGACCGGCGCGCCGTTCCTGCGATTCATTGGTGCGGACGCCGGGGCGACCGTGCGCGTGCGTGTTCAGCAGTTCTGGTATTTCCAGTTGCGCGCCTTGCCCTCGCTGATCCACTCCACCGCCTGCGCGATGCGGCGCTCGCGGGTGGTCGCCTGCCTGGCCTCCGCGATCCATTCCACGTACTCGCGCTGCTTGCCTGGCGTGAAGGCGGCGAAGTGCATCTTCGCCGAAGCTGTCTTCGCCAGCGCCCTTGCGAAGTCGTCGGGCATCGCCGGGGCGGGTTTCGGCGCTTCGCGCTTCGGACGGGCGAGGGTGGCGCCGGCGTCGATCGCCTTCGCCGCCTGTTTCAGCTGTGCCACCAGCGTGCGCTTTGCCGGCAGGTCGGACAGCGTGGTGATGCGGCCGTAGTGGCCCATGGCCGCGTCGCGCTTCTCCGCGTCGCCGGATTCGAGCATCGGCACCACGAACGCCGCGTGTTGCTTGAACGCGGCCATGCCGGCGAGGTTCTTGCCGCGGTGCGTGAAGTACGGCGCGCTCCACTTCAGGGTTTCCTCGACGCCGGGGCAGGCCTCGTGCACGGCGCTGCGCAGGTGCTCGAGGATGGGCCGGGCGAAAGGCGCGGCCTTGGCAATGTAGGCGTCGATCCTGGGGTCGTGTCCGGCCACGGCGTGCGCTCCGCTGGTGGTGTCGTGGCCGATTCTAGCGACGTTGGACGCCGGCGTGGATGCGTTCAGGCCGGGGCGACAGGTGTTCCCGGGGCCGGGACCATCGCCACGCCGGTCGTGGTGGCGCGATGTCGATCCGCGCGTCGTTGATTCGTCATCCGGGCACATGCCGTGGCAGGCGCCGCTGCTACCATCCCGCCGCTTCGCAGAAGGACACCCGATGAACATGGATCCGCCCGCCGGCGAGGCCGTCGCGGACGCCGCGCCGCCCGTCGACTCCACCTGGAAGGCGCTGCACGAGGCGATCCGCGGCACCAGTGCCGACTACACCCGCATCCCGCTGCGCCGCGCGGTGTTCCTGCTGTCGGTGCCGATGGTGCTGGAGCTGGTACTCGAGTCGACGTTCGCGGTGGTCGACATCTTCTTCGTCGCCAAGCTCGGCGCCTCGGCCGTGGCGACGGTGGGCCTGACCGAGACCTACCTGTTCCTGCTGTACTCGATCGCAATCGGACTGGCGATGGCGGTGACCGCCGTGGTCGCGCGACGCGTGGGCGAGGGCAGGCACGAGGAGGCCGGCGTCACCGCGATGCAGGCGGTCTGGATCGCGGTACTGGCCTCGGTGCCGTTCGCGGTCGTGGGCATCGTCTGGGCGCAGGACCTGCTGCGGCTGATGGGCGCCGACGCGTGGACGCTGGAACACGGCTATCGCTACACGCAGTGGATGCTCGGCGGCAACGTCGTGATCATGCTGCTGTTCGTGATCAACGCGATCTTCCGTGGCGCCGGCGACGCGGCGATCGCGATGCGCGTGCTGTGGGTCGCCAACGGCATCAACATCGTGCTCGACCCGATCCTGATCTTCGGCTTCGGTCCGATCCCGGCGATGGGCGTGGAGGGTGCGGCGATCGCAACCAACATCGGCCGCGGCGCCGGCGTGCTGATGCAGCTGTGGATCCTGCTGCGCGGTGGCAAGCACATCCGGGTATCGACCAAGCAGCTGGCGCTGCGCGGCGCGGTGCTGTGGAACATCGTGCGCACCTCGCTCGGCGGCATCGGCCAGATGATCGTGGCCATGACCTCGTGGATCTTCCTGGTGCGCATCCTCGCCGGGATCGGCAGCGAGGCGGTCGCGGGGGCGACGATCGCGCTGCGAATCCTGATGTTCGTGCTGATGCCGGCGTGGGGCATGTCCAACGCCGCGGCGACCCTGGTCGGGCAGAACCTCGGCGCCGGCCAGCCCGGCCGCGCCGAGGCGGCGGTGTGGCGCACCGGCTGGTACAACATGGCCTACACGGTCGTGGTGTCGGTGGTGTTCTTCCTGTTCCACGACCAGTTGATCGGGATCTTCACTTCGGACGCGCGCGTGATCGAGGTCGGCGGAGAGTGGCTGCGGATCCTGTCGTACTCGTGCTTCGTCTACGGCTGGTGGATGGTGGCCGTACAGGCGTTCAACGGCGCCGGCGACACCGTCACGCCGACGAAGATCAACGTCGTGTTCTTCTGGCTGGTCCAGATTCCGCTGTGCTGGTGGCTGGCGGTGTCGCTGGGCTGGCAGCACACCGGCGTGTTCTGGGGCGTGTTCGTGTCGGAAACATCGGTCGGCCTGTTCACGCTGTGGCTGTTCTCGCGCGGGCGCTGGAAGACGACCACGGTGTGACCCGGATTCAGCGCTTCAGGCACTGCTGGTAGCGGCCGTCGACGCGTTCGGCGAACCAGCGCGTGGTGAGCTCGCGGGTGATCTTCGGGCTTTCGAGGCGGATGTCGGGAACGATCGCGCGCGGCAGGGGCCGGCCTTCGGCGGCTTCGGCCATCTTGAACACGCGCATGAACAGCTCGCTGTCGTTGAAGTCGAGCCGGTCGCCGCGTTCGAGCGCGCGGCGGATCGCGCGATCATCCATGCCAAATCGTGTCGACAGCGTGCGCACCGCGCGCTCGGTCTTGCCGGGCTTGTCGAGCGGCGCGCCGGGCAGCAGCAGGTCGCCGTCGAGCGCCAGCGGGATGCCGGTGGCGACGCCCAGCGCGTTCTGGAACGCGGCATTGCGGCTGGCATACCAGCCGGCGTTGTAGTCGGCGAAGCGGTGCAGCTTGCGCGTGTACGGCGTCTCGTAGCCGAGCAGGTGCATGATCCCGAAATAGAGCCCGCCGCGTCGCGTGAACACTTCGCGGCGGATGGAGCCGTCGATCGGGTAGGGGTATGCGTCGGCATTGGCTTCGGCAAACGGAATCGAGACCTGCATGGTGCCGCCGGTCTGCACCGGGTTCTTCCCGGCGAACAGGCGCCCGCCCATCGGCACGCGGCCGATCATGTCCTCGTACAGTTCGCTCAGTTCGCGCTCGGTGCGCACGCGCGCAAGGCGATCGCCGTAGCTGCGGCCGTCCCCCGAGGTGATCTTCAGCGCACCGTCGACCAGCAGCTTCGGAATGTGCAGCGCCGCGGCGCGGCGGTCGATTTCCGCGCGGGCCACCTTCGGCAGGTTGGCGACCGCCGGGTCGGCGCGGTAGCCGGACTCCTGCTCGATCACCGCGAGCACCGCGCAGATGTTCTCGACGTTCGGCGTGATGCGCTGTGCGCTGAAGGCGACCTGGATGTCGGCCGCCCAGCCCTGCCGGTCGGCGGTGGCCGCGGGAATGCGGCGCGCGATCTCCGCGCGGGCGTCCGCCGGGGCTGGCGCTGGCGCGGGCTGCGTCGCACAGCCGGCCAGGGCGAGCAGGGCGGCGACCGCGAACCCGCCACGGCGGCGGGTCACGTCGATTGCGGACTGCCGTCTTCCCGGCTTCACGCGGTCTCCTTCCCGTGGCTTCCGGCCATGATCGCCGCGCTCAGGCGTGGCAACAAGCGCCACCGGCGACGGACGAATCACGCACGCGCGTCGCCGTTGCGGGCCATGCCCGCGAAGATCTCCCGGTGACCGGTCCGGTCAGGCGAAGCTAGGTCCTCAAGGCGATGTTGCGGTGCCGCGAGGCTTCGCCAACGGACGCACCTGCTCGCCCAAGGCCACCAGGAGCCGGCCTGGCTCCGCGGTCGTGGGCGAGTGCGCCGAATGCGCGAACCAGGCCAGGTGCTTGCCCGGCGCTTCCACGCCGTCGATGGTGAGCGTGGGCATGACGGCATCGGCGCGGCTGGCCGGTGGCACCGGCGGGGCCGCATCCGTCGCGAAGGCCTTCGATGCGGCGAACAGCGACAGTCCCGCCAGCGCGGTGACGAGGCACGCGCGCGACGCGCGACGCAGGCGGGCACGCGTGGACGCGGGGCGGGGGGACGGGGCGACGCGGCTGGACATCAGGCACCTCCTGTCGAAACGGTGCAGCGCCCGGTACGGGGCGCGCCGGTACGCTGCATGTCTTGAGACGCCGCCGCTGGCCCGGATGTGACGGCGCGCGCTGCCGGCGCCTAGCTGCCGAGTTCGAACACGCTCTCGAAGCCGCCGAAGATCATCCGCTTGCCGTCGAACGGCATGGGATTGGCGGCGGGATCCATGCGCGGATCCTCCATCATCTGCTTCATGCCGGCATCGCGCGTGGCCTTGTCCGGCCACTCGACCCAGGAGAACACGATCGTCTCGTCGGCGGTGGCCTGAACGGCGCGGCGGAAGTCGGTGAGCTTGCCGTCGGGCACGTCGTCGCCCCAGCCCTCGAGAACGCGGGTCGCGCCGAGCTCGATGAAGGCCGGGTTGCCCTGGCGCGCATGGTCAATGAATTTCTGCTTGTTGGCCGTCGGTACGGCGATCACGAAACCGTCGATGTAGGGCATGTTGCCTCCGGTGTGGTGGTGACGCGGGGCGCGCCACGCGAGGGTGGAACGGGCACTGACTCCGGATGCGACGAACGGGTGGGACCGGTTTCGACATGCCCGGTCCCGGTAGCGGCCCGCGCGTTGCGCTTGCGCCCGAGACTGGCCGATGCCGGGTTACGCGCCGATGCACGCCGCGTGCAGCCGGCAGGGGCGGCCCGGTTCATCGCGCGTTCGGTTCGATGCCGGTCTCCGTCCTAAACTGACGGTCCCTCCCACGCCATCGCTGCGGCCGCCCGACCACCGGCCGCCAGCCTGCAGACTCTCCCATGTCCAAGCCGTTCCTCGCCGCGAGCCTCGCATGCCTGTTGCTGCTGGGCTGCCGCGCGCAGGAGGCCGCCTCCGAGGCGACGACGGTGCCCGTGGCCAGCCCCGAGGAGGGCGGCGCGGTCAGCACGGCGCCGGTGCAGGTGGAGGCGCCCGCGTCCGAGCCGGTGCCTGATCCGGTGGCGGACAGGCCGGACGAGGTCGACTGGTCGCCGCTGGCGCTGACGATCGGCGAGGCCCGGGTGAGCTGCGAGCTGGACTATGCGCATCAGGGCGATGGTGAGCCGCTGGTCGATTTCTCCCATGAAGCAGTCACTTCAGCCCTGGAGGGCTGTGCGGAGCGCGGCGTGATGCGCTTGCGCTACGTCGGCAAGATCAACGGTGGCTTTGCCGCGATGATGCAGCGCGTGACCCAGGTCGCGGACGAGCTGGGCATCGGCAAGCGCGTGCTCGACATCGATTCCAGCGGCGGCATGGTCGAGGACGCGATCCGCGCCGGCGACCGCATCGCCGAGTCGCGCTGGACGATCTGGGTGCGCGAGGGTGCGGTCTGCCACAGCGCCTGCGTGTTCGTGCTCGCCGCCGGCGACATGCGCATGATCAGCGGCCGCGTTGGCATCCACCGCATCATCCGCATGAGCTCCACCGCGACCTCGCGCGTCGAACTCAACCGCGAACTGCGAGTGGTCTACGACCGGGTCCGCGACTATCTCGAGCGCAACGGTGCCGCGACCGCGGTGGCCGACATGATGATGGCGGTGCCGAACCGCAACCTGCGGCTGCTCGACGCCGACGAGCTGGGCCTGTACGGCCTGGACGGGGTCAACCCGGCGCAGGACGACCTCGACCGCCTGCGCCTGATGCGCAAGTGCGGCGAGGACTTCGTCGCGCGCCGCGACGCCTTCGTGCGCGCCTTCGATGCGCGCTGCAAGGTGGCCAACGCCGACCTGGAGGCGCTCAACCACTGCGGCCTCGACCTGCGCACGCGCTACGGATTTCCCGACACCACCTGTCCTTCGGAAAGCCCGCTGTCCGAGTTCGACGCGCTGCTGGCGGCGGAGAAGCCCGAGCACATCGGCGCACGCCGGCCGGCGCCGGAGGCGGAAGGCCCGGAAGCGACCCAGGGCCACGCGCAAAGCGGCGAGGCGCCGACGGCCGGCGCGCGGCACGGAGACGCCGGCGGCCGCTGATACCTGCGTGCGATCAAGAGTATGGAGTGGCGCAGGAGCGCCCCATGGGCGCGACCGGGTAGCGACGATGCCCGGCCACCACGGGTCGCGAGCATGGCCCGCTCCTGCGTTCAATCCGCCGCGCCGGCGGCCTCCAGGGCATCCTCTTCGCCGCCGCTGTCGATGAAGCCGCCCGACTGCCGCCGCCACAGCTGCGCGTAGATGCCGCCGGATGCGACCAGGGCCTCGTGCGTGCCCTGTTCGACGATCGCGCCGCGGTCCATCACGATCAGTCGGTCCATCGCCGCGATGGTCGAGAGCCGGTGGGCGATGGCGATCACGGTCTTGCCTTCCATCAGCCGGTACAGGTTTTCCTGGATCACCGCCTCGACTTCCGAGTCGAGCGCCGAGGTGGCTTCGTCCAGCACCAGGATCGGCGCATTCTTCAGCAGCACGCGCGCGATCGCGATGCGCTGGCGCTGGCCGCCGGACAGCTTCACGCCGCGCTCGCCGACGTGGGCGTCGTAGCCGCGGCGGCCTGCACTGTCGCTCAGCTCGAGGATGAACTCGTGCGCACGCGCCTGTCGCGCCGCCTCGACCATCTCCGCCTCGCTGGCGTCCGGACGACCGTAGAGGATGTTGTCGCGCACCGAGCGGTGCAGCAGCGATGTGTCCTGGGTGACCACGCCGATCTGCGCGCGCAGAGAGTCCTGCTGCACCGACGCGATGTCGATGCCATCGACCAGGATGCGGCCGCTCTCGCGGTCGTGGAAGCGCAGCAGCAGGTTGACCAGGGTCGACTTGCCCGCGCCGGAGCGACCGACCACGCCGATCTTCTCGCCGGGCCTGATGTGCAGGTCTAGATGGTCGATCACGCCGCCGGCCTTGCCGTAGTGGAAGCCCACGCCCTCGAAGCGGATGTCGCCGCGCACGCGCGCCAGCACCGGCGCGCCGGGCGCGTCGTCCACGGTCGGCGGCAGCGAGATCGAGTTGATGCCGTCGTGCACGGTGCCGATGTTCTCGAACAGCGACGACAGCTCCCACATGATCCACTGCGACATGCCGAGGATGCGCAGCACCAGCGCCACCGCCACCGCGATCGCGCCGGCGGTCACCGCGCCCTGGTGCCACAGCCACAGCCCGAGCACGACCGTGCCGAACAGCAGCGCCATGTTCATCGCGTACAGCAGGCTGTAGACGCCGGTGGCCAGCCGCATCTGCGGGTAGACGGTGTTGAGGAACCCGTCCATCGCCTCGCGCGCATAGGCCTGTTCGCGCTTCGAGTGCGAGAACAGCTTGACCGTGGCGATGTTGGTGTAGCTGTCGACGATGCGTCCGGTCATCACCGAGCGCGCATCGGCTTGCGCGCGCGAGATCCGCTCCATGCGCGGGACGAAGTGCTTCATCAGCAGCGCATAGCCGGCGATCCACGCCGCGAACGGCAGCATCATCCGCCAGTCCGAGGCGCCGGCCACCAGCAGCGTGCCGACGAAGAACACCAGCACGTAGTTGCCGATGTCGAGCAGCTTGATCACGGTCTCGCGCACCGCCAGCGAGGTCTGCATCAGCTTGGTGGCGATGCGCCCGGCGAACTCGTCCTGGAAGTAGCCCATCGACTGCCGCAGCAGGTAGCGGTGCACGTTCCAGCGGATCCGCATCGGGAAGTTGCCGAGCAGGGCCTGGTGCTGGACCAGCGCGTTGAGCAGCACCGTCACCGGCAGCGCCAGCAGCACCAGCGCGCCCATCCACAGCAGGCGCCGGCCTTCGTCGGCGAGTAAGCTCTCGGGCGTGCTCGCGCCGAGGCGGTCGACCAGCGAGCCGACGTAGGCATACAGGGCCAGTTCGGCCGCGGCGATGCCGGCGGTGGTCAGCGCCATCAGCAGCAGCCACTTCTCCGCGCCGCGGGTGTAGTGGCGGCAGAACGCGTACAGCGAGCGCGGCGGCTGCGTGGGGGCGTCCTGCGGGAACGGGTCGAGCCGCGATTCGAACCAGCGGTACATGGCGAGAGGGACGAGCGGGGGAGGCCGGCATTGTCGCCGATCGCCGCTGGCGGCGCCGTCGACGTCCGCGGAATGGTTCATGCGGTCAATGCCGCGATGCGCTCGAGGTGACGACGGGTGATCGCCTCCAGGACGGCTTCCGGCAATGTCGTGACCGCAAGCATGCTGCGGGGAGATGGCTGTCAGCGACCGCCACCACCGCCGCCGCCACCGCCGCCGCCGGAGGATCCACCCCCGCCGCCGCCGGAGGAACTCCCCGGCGGCGTCGACGACGATGCGATCTGCGAGGTCAGGCTGCTGCCGATCGCCTTGCTGAAGCCGCCCAGGTCGCCGATTCCGCCTGCCCCGCTGCTGCCGTGGTACCAGCCAATCGTCGACGCGGCGGCGGCCGCGGCGGCGGCGCCGACCGCGAGCGTGAACTTCCGGGTCCATGCTTCCTCGACGTCGAGCGCAACCGCATACGGCAGCAGGAACTCGTAGCGCTTCGCATCCAGCGCCGGTTCCGCCGCGCCGGGTCCCTGCAGCCGCTGCAGGTCCTGCTTCTCGGCCACGCCCAGGTAGCGGCGCAGTCCTTCGATCCTGTCCAGCATCCTGCGGCCTTCGCCGGTCGGCGCACGCACCAGGAAGGCGAACACGATCGCGGTCACCAGCATCAGCACGACCGGCACCAGCGCGAACAGCAGGCCGGCACCCGTGCCCACGCCCAGGGCGATGGCCACCACCGAGAACAGCACCGCGAGCAGGACCGCGATCGCCGCGCTGCCGGCGTTGTAATTGAACATCCTGCCCTTGAAGCGGGTGGACAGCGCCTTGGCGTGTGCGGCGATGGCCTGCTGCATGACGGTCGCGTTGCTGTTGCTCAGTTCGATGCTGTCGGCCTTTGCGAACAGGCCGTCAAGCAACGCTTCCTGTTCGGGACCGTGCGTCCGCCGCTGTGCGGCGGCGCTGGTCCGGTGCAGTCGCCAGCGATCCTTCAGCAGGCTCTTGTCGCGGCTGATCTCGAGATAGCCCGCGACCGCCAGCGACAGCACGTCGGCGGAGAAGCCCTTGTTGTCGTGGCCCATGCGCCGGATGTAGCGCAGCGCCGACGGCGACAGGTCGTCCGGCGGGTCGTACTGGACCACGACGGGGCCGGCCCTCGGGTCGCGGCCGACACGGCGCCAGCGCCCGACGCAGTACACCAGCAGCACGACCAGGCCGGCGAGGGCGACCAGCACCGCGCGGTTGTCCTTGAGCAGCCACCGCCAGCGCTGCGCGCGCGTCGGCTCGGCCACCAGCCCCTTGGGGAACGACAGCACGAGGGTGAAGCCTTCGCCGGGCTGCAGCGGTGCGGTCAGCCGCCAGCGCGCAATCCCCGGTTCCGGCAATTCGGCGACGAAGGCCTGTCCGCGCGCGCCCTGCGGCCCGGTGTAGCCTTCTGCGGTCATGTCCGACAGGGGCACCGGTTGCGGCAGCCGCACTTCGGCGCGGCCGGCTTCGATCGGGAACGCCCAGCCGGTGCCGATCGCGTTCCAGTAGAGCTCGTCGTGGTCGGCGAAGAAACCGAGCTGGCGGGTGGTGCGGTAGCGGATGATGTAGGTGAAGCTGCCCGGCGTCGGCAGGAAGTCGTCGTTGCCGGTGTTGACGCGCACGCCGTTGTCGAGGGTTTCGGTGAACCAGGGTTCGCTGCGGCCGTCGCGTAGCACGTCGACCACCTCGAAGTCCACGACCACGCGGTTGCCGTGGCGGTCGCGGTAGCGGGTGGGGAAGTCGCGGTAGATGCCGCGGCGGATCTGCCCGCCATCGGCGCGCACGCGGATGCGCTCGGTCACGTCGAGGCTGCCGTCGGCATTGAGCACGATCGCGCTGTCGTAGGACTCGATGCGCTCCTGCGCGGCCAGCGGCGCGGCGGCGGCCAGCAGCAGGGCGAACAGGAGCGCGGCCAGGCGCGCGCTCACGGCAGCTCCACCCGCACCGGCCCGCGCTGCGCCTCGCCGGCCTCGAAGAACTCCTCGCTGCCGAAGCCGGTCGCGCGCGCGATGATCAGGTCGGGGAAGCGCTGGGTCGCGTCGTTGTGGTCGCGCACCGCGCCGTTGTAGAAGCGGCGCGCGTACTGCAGCTGTTCCTCGACCTCGACCAGGTCGCGCTGCAGCTGCGCGAAGTTCTCGCTGGCCTTGAGGTCCGGGTACGCTTCCTTCAGCGCGAACAGCCGGCCGATCGCCTGCTCCAGCGCGTCCTCGACCCGGGCCAGCTGCGGGCGGCTGGATTGCGCCAGCGCCTGCGCACGCAGTTCGGTCACGGCTTCGAGCACGGCGCGCTCGTGGCCGGCATAGGCGGCCACCGCCGACACCAGCGACGGGACCAGGTCGTGGCGGCGGATCAGCTGCACGTCGATGTCGGCCCAGGCGGTGCGCACCTGGTTGCGCAGCCGGACCAGGCGGTTGAACACCAGCACCGCCCAGGCGAGCAGGGCGAGCAGCAGGCACGACAGCAGCAGGACGGGCAGGCTCATCGTTCAGTGTTCTCCCGACGGACCGATGCGAAGACGGGCCGTGGCGGCCGATTGTGACGGCCGCCGGTGGCGCCATCAATCGCGCGGCGCGCTGCGCCCCGGCGGAGGAGCCACACCCGCGCCCGCGGCGGAGGGGCAGGCACCGGTAGCGGCACCGCCCACTGGACGCCGGATGGCGCTGTCGTACACTCGGCATCCGTTTACCAGGGAGCGTTCGCTTGACCATGAACAGACTGCGCCTGCTTTCGACCCTCGCCGGCCTGGCCTTCTGCGCCGGCGCCCTTGCCCAGCAACCCGCGACGCAGCCGGCCCCGGCCGCCCAGCCAGCCGCGGCGCAGCCCGCCATGGACGAGCTCACGCCCGAGCAGCGCGCGGCGCTGGCGAAGCAGGACGCCGACATGAGCCAGGCGGCGCTGCAGGTCATGCAGCTGGTGGACGGCAACCGCATCGGCGAAGTGTGGGACGGTGCGTCGGCGGCGATGAAGAACGTCGTCCCGCGCGACGAGTTCATCCAGCAGATCACGATCGACCGCAACCGCCTCGGTGCGCCGGCCTCGCGCGCGGCGCCGGCGGTTTCCCGCTCGCTGTTCACGGCCGGCCAGCAGGTGCCCGAAGGCCTCTACATCAACGTGCGCTCGGCGACGAAGTTCGCCAACCACGCCGAGCCGGTGCGCGAACTGGTGTCGTTCCGCCTCGACGAGGACAAGGTCTGGCGCGTGTCCGGGTACAGCCTGCGCTGAGGTCCACGACCGGCGGGCGGCGGTCGGTAGCGGTATCGTGCGATGGGCGTCCTACGGCGCCCCCAGCACGCTCGCCGAAACCAGCGCGAAGCGGCCGTCCGCCTCGATTCGATAGCTCGCCCGGTATCCCGGGCCCGCTTCGCGCGCGTTGCCGGTTTCCTCGCGGATTGCGAACGCGTCCGTCGCGGCGATGTCGTAGTCGCGTCGGTACAGCAGTCCCATGACGCCGACCAGCAGCTGGTCGACGAGCGCGCCATCGGCCCTGGCGGTGCTGAGCAGCACGTCGTAATGGGCGTCTTCCAGCTCGGAGCCGGTGTCGATGCGCAGCAGCCAGACGTTCGCGCCGTCGGTGTCGCCGAGGCGGAACAGCTGCAGCTCGCTGTGGGGAAGCGTCGCGGGCGCGAGGCTGCCGTCTTCCTCGTGGTAGGCGAAGACCCGGCCGTAGGCGCGGTCGAAGGCCGCGGGCGACTTCAGCGCGCGCTTGCCGAACAGCGACAGCACGCATTCGGCCACCGCCGGCGTGGTGCCGGCGTCCGCGTGCACGACCGCGAAGCCTTCGGCCAGCGGCAGCGGCAGCGAGACCAGCGCCGTGGGCAGGCACTGCAGCCTGGTTTCAACCGGCTCCGCCGCCGCCGGGCGGGGCACGTCGGGATCCGCGGCGGTCGGCGCCTTGCATCCGGGCAGCAGCGCCAGCGACAGCGTGAACAAGGCGATGGCGTACCGGTGTGGACCGGCTGGGAGGACGGTGGACATGCGGCGTGCGCGTGGATGGAGGGCGGAACCGCCTCCGATGATACCCGCCGTCGCAGTCGTGTCGATGTCGCTCAGTCGCGCTCGAAGCGCGCGATCTCCTCGATCAGCTGGCGTCCGCGGCGGATGCCGTCGGCGCCGTCAGCCACGCTGAAGCCGGACTCTTTCGTGCGCGCGCCACGCTTGCCGCGCCACGCCGACCAGGCCCAGGTTCCCAGCAGTCCGGCGACGCCGATGCCGAGGCTGATTGCGATCCAGGGCGGCGTTCCCGCGGCCGGGTCGACTTCGCCGAGTCCGGAGAACGCGATCACCACCAGCACCCACATCACCCACCACGGCAGCCCGCACAGGTTGGAGTTGAGGGTCTGGAAGCGCAGCAGCAGCGCCATGCGTTTCTGGATGCGCAGCACCGGCGCCGAGTAGTCGATGCTGCCGGCGAGCGCGATGGTGAGTCCGGCCATCGCCGCGGTGACCACGCCGAAGGCATGGACGATGATGCCGGTCGCGAGCAGGCCGGGCACGTCGGTGTTGCGCGTCCAGCAGGCCACGCCGAGCACGATCAGGCCAATGCCGAGCGCGAGCTGCAGCAACTGGCCCCAGATCAGCGGCCGCAGGTGGCGGCGGGCCTTGTCGAGCTTGCGTTCGCGCAGCAGTTCCCACTGCAGCGCCTGCGTGGTTTCCAGCTGCAGCCCCAGGGTCTGCCAGGCGCGCTTGAGGTCGTCGAGTTCCATGGTCGTGTCCATCTGCATGTTCAGGGCGCCGCGGCAGGCGCGGCGTGGTCGCGGATGCGCTGCTTGAGGCGGCTGATCCGGGTGGTGACGTTGCTTTCGCCGAGACCGAGGATCTCGGCCATCTCGCGCGTGCTGTGTTCTTCCAGGTACAGCACCAGCAGCGCACGGTTCAGCGGTTCCAGGGTGTCGATGAAGCGCTGCAGCATCTGCAGGCGCTCGTGGGTCTCGTGGTCGTGGCCGCGCTCGTCGGCGACGTCGTGCAGCGCCTCGTCCAGCGGCACCGTATGCTGCTGGCGTGGGCCCTCGCGACGCAGGCAGGAGATGCCGGTGTTGAGTGCGATCCGGTACATCCAGGTCGTGGCGCTGCGCGACGGATCGTAGCCGGGCCAGGCGCGCCAGAGCTGGATCGCGATCTCCTGGGCAAGGTCGGCACGATCCTCTGCGCCGCGCGCGTAGGTGTTGGCGACCTTGAGCACGATGCCGCGGTGTCGCTGCAGCAGGGCATCGAACTCGGCGCGGGCGTCATGATCCATGGCGGTGCGGCCCACCGAGGGCCGTCGGTCGTGTGGGCGGTCGTGGGTGATTGTGCCTGTCATGCCCGGTGGTTCGCGCCGGAGGCGACCTTGTCACACCACGGCGGCAGCCATGCCGGACGCTCGGGGTTCCGCCTATTCGACGATGCCCTTGGCCTCGGACGTGGCCAGCACCTCGGGATGGTCGATCCGGCGCTGCCGGTGCAGCAGGGGCTGCGCGAACACCGCGGCGAGCAGGATCGCGACGCCGAGGTAGAACATCGGGGTCAGCTCGCGCTGCTCGCCGAACAGCAGCATCGCCAGCACGATCGCGTAGACCGGTTCGAGGTTGACCGCCAGCTGCGCCGAGAAGGCGCTGATGTGGCGCAGCGCCACCAGCGACAGCGCGAACGGCAGCAGGGTGCAGGCGAAGGCCAGCAGCAGCAGCCAGACCGCGTCCTGCGCGGAGGGCAGGGCCAGCAGGTCGCCGGCGAAGGCGGGGAACACGAACGGCATCAGCGGCGCCAGCAGGGTCAGCGCGACCATGCCCGCGCCGAGTTCGACCGTGGTCACGGTCAGCGGGTCGGCGTGTTCGACCAGGCGCTTGTTCAGGGAGCTGAAGATCGCGACGAACAGCGCCGACAGCGCGCCGACCGCGATGCCGATCCGCATGTCGGCGGAGACGCCGCCGACCACCAGTGCGACGCCCGGGAGCACGGCGATGCCCAGCAGCAGTTCGTGGCGGGAGAACTTCCGGCGCGTCAGCTTCGGTTCGATCAAGGCGGTGAACACCGTCGCCAGCGCCATGCAGGTGGCGCCGATCGAGGCGTTCGACAGCTTGATCGCGCCATAGAAGGTCAGCCAGTGCAGGGCGACCAGCACGCCGACGCCGGCATAGGCCAGCAGCAACCTGGGCGGCAGCGCGCGCAGGCCGCGCCAGACCCGCGGCACCAGCAGCAGCGCCGCGACCACCAGCAGCATCCGCCACCAGGTCAGCGGCAGCGCCGGCAGCGTGATCAGCTTGCCGAGGATCGCGGTGAATCCCCACAGCAGCACGCACAGGTGGATCTGCCAGTAGGCTTTGGTCGTCGGCGTCATCGGAACCGGGCGGGGCAGGGCGGATGGCGGGCAGGATGCGCGTTCCCCGCCGATACGTCACCCGCCGATCTTGCGTGCCCCATCCGTCGAGGTGTGCGCAATGGCTTGCATCCGGTCGGCCCCGACCGGAGACTTGTCCGGGACCTTGGGTGGGGAGCACCCGTGGCAGACGGGAAGCAGCCGACAGCGGTGGCGCGAGCGGTGGCGGGGGCGGTCGCGATCATCGTGGTGGTTTCGTTGGCGCTGCAATACGTGCTGTTGTTGCAGCAGGCACCGGACGGGGCCGCGCTGGCGACGCTGCGCTTCCTGAGCTATTTCACGGTCCTGAGCAACCTGCTCGTTGCGGCGGCATCCCTCGCGGTCGCTTCGGGCCGAGGCGGTTTCTTCGCAAGTCCGCGTACGACGGGCGCTGCCGCGCTGTACATCGCGATCACCGGCCTCGTGTACGCGCTGGTGCTGCGGCAGCTGTGGGCACCGCAGGGCCTGCAGTGGTGGGCGGATATCGGATTGCACTACGCGGTCCCGTTGGCGTACCTCGCGTGGTGGGCGCTGCTGGCGCCGCATGGCGCCCTGGGGTGGCGGGACGTGGCGGGCTGGCTCCTGTTTCCGCTGGCCTTCTTCGGCTGGACGCTGGTGCGTGGCTGTCCGAGTATCCGTATCCGTTCATCGACGTCGGTGCGCTGGGCCTTGCGCAGGTATTGGTCAACGCCGGCGCCATCTGCATCGGGTTCGTCGTGGTCGGCCTGGGGCTGGTGGCCGTCGACCGCCTGATCGCGGCCGGCCGGGCACGGAAACAGGCATAATTTCCGGTTCCCCCGTCGTGAGATTGCGGTCATGTCCAGCCAGAGCGGTGCCGCGTTGCCGGCACCGGGCGAACAAGCGCGCGGCTGGCTGACGCCGCTGGAGCTGTGCCTGCTGGGCGCGATCTGGGGTGCCTCGTTCCTGTTCATGCGCGTGGCCGCCAACGACTTCGGGCCGGCACCGCTGGTCGAGGTGCGGCTGGGACTGGGCGCGCTGGTGCTGCTGCCGTTCCTGTGGGTCGCGCGGGCGCAGTTCCCGCTGCGGCTGTGGCCGAAGCTGGCGCTGATCGGCTTGATCAACTCGGCGCTGCCGTTCCTGCTGTTCGCGTGGGCGGCACAGCGCGCGCCCGCCGGCATCGGCGCGATCGCCAACGCGATGACCGTGCTGTTCACCGCGCTGGTCGGTTTCCTGTTCTTCGGCGAGCGCATCGGCACGCGGCAAGCGGTGGCGCTGCTGGCGGGCTTCGCCGGCGTGGTGGTGCTGGCCAGCGGCAAGGTCGCCGGGATGAGCGTGGGCTGGGCCGCGGCGGCGGGCGCGATGGCCTCGCTGCTGTATGGCTTCGGCATCAATCTCGTGCGCCGGCACCTGACCGGCCTGCCGCCGGCCGCGGTCGCCTGCGCCACGCTCGGCAGCGCCGCGCTGCTCATCCTGCCGCTGGCGATCGCGACTTGGCCGACGCAGCCGATTCCCGCGGCATCGTGGTGGTCGGCGGCGATGCTCGGGGTGCTGTGCACCGGGATTGCGTTCGTCATGTACTACCGGCTGATTGCGCGCATCGGCGCCAACCGCGCCTCGACCGTGACCTACCTGGTGCCGCTGTTCGGCGTCGCCTGGGCCTGGTGGCTGCTGGGCGAGCCGGTGACCTGGACGATGGCGCTGGCCGGCCTGCTGATCCTGGGCAGCGTCGCCTTCAGCCAGCGCAGGACGAAATAAGCCGGCTTGATTCGCCGTAATCCTGTGTGGGAGCGCCCTCGGGCGCGACGCTTTTCATGTCCGCTGATGTTGGAACGAAAAGCATCGCGCCCGAGGGCGCTCCTACAAACTGCGGCGCTGCTGTTCGCGCCCCAGCCAGATGCCGAGCATCGCCCAGAACAGCGCCAGCGGCACCACCACCGTCGCCAGGCCGCCCAGCGCCAGTCCAATGCGCCCGAGCACGCCTTCCACCTGCGCACCGACCACGTCGCCGGTGCGATAGACGAAGGTGTCGATGAAGGCCTTGGCCTTGTACTTGTCCTCGCGCGGAATGACGGTGAACAGGGCTTCGCGCGCCGGTCGCACCAGCCCGCGCTGCAGCGCGCGATTGGTTGCTTCGAGCAGGATCAGCACCGCGAACGAACCGTAGATGGCCAGCCCGATGAAGCCGAGCGCGGAGGCGATCGGCAACGCGGCCAGTGCGACGCCGAGGCCGAAGCGCCGGATCACGTGGCCGGTCAGGGTGAGCTGCAGCAGCAACACGGCGATCTGCGTCCACATGTCGATGTTGCCGAAGATGGCGGTCTGCGCGTCGAGGTCATCGGTGGCCGCCGCGACCATCTGCAGGCGGGTGAAGTAGATGAAGGTGGCGACGACAGTCATCGTCAGCACATAGCCGGCGATGCCCAGCAGGTAGGGCGAGGAAAACACCGCGCGCAAGCCCGCCCAGGCGCTGCCGCCGATGCGCTGCGCTTCCTCTGCGGCGGGTTCGGCTGCACCGGCCGCGGTTGCATCCCGGTCCGGCCGCGTCCACACCAGCGCCCACGCCAGCGCGATCGCCAGCCCGAGGAAGCCGGCCGCGACCAGCAACAGGCTCGCCGTGCCCAGCGGTTCGGCCAGGCGCGAGGCCAGCCATGGTCCGAAGATCGCGCCGAGCGTGCCGCCGACCGCGATCAGCGCGAACAGGCGCTTGCCCTGGTCGCTGGAGAAGCGGTCGGCGAGCAGCGCCCAGAACACCATGGTCACGAACAGGTTGAACACGCTGAACCAGACGTAGAACAGCTGCCCGCTGCGCTCGCCGATCGCGCCCGGGGCGAACACCAGCAGCGACCAGAAACCGACCAGGCACAGCGCGAAGAAGGCGTAGGTCGCGGAGATGAAATGCAGCCGGCGGAAGCGGCTGACCAGCCAGCCGAACACCGGGTTGACCAGCAGGGTCACCACGGCGGTGCCGATGAACAGCCAACGGATGCTGTCGATGCCGCGCTGCATGCCCAGCGCATCGCGCGCCGGGCGCAGCATCATCAGCGCGGTGAGGATGCAGAAGAAGAACAGGCCGGCGATGAGCACCGGCGCGAGCTCGCCGCGGCGGAGGTTGAACAGGTTGGAGATCCGCTCGCGCATGGCCGGCCGCGGCTCAGGCGAACATCGCGACCAGTTCCGCCTGCTGCGCCTCGTCCAGCAGCGGTCCGGTCCCGCCCTGGAGGTTGTCGGCCTGGCGTTCGGGCTTGCCGGTGGCCGGGATCACCACCGTCACCGCGGGATGGCTGAGCGTGAACTTCAGGAACATCTGCGCCCACGAGGTCACGCCGGCGTCCGCGGCCCAGTCCGGAAGCGCCTTGCCGCGGCTCGCGGCAAACAGCTTGCCGTCGTCGAAGGCGCGGTTGACGATCACCGCGATGCCCAGTTCCTGCGCGGCGGGGAACACCGTCTGCGCGGCCTGCGGCGCGTTGACCGAATAGTTGATCTGGACGAAGTCCGGCTTCTCCGCGCGCATCAGGCGGACGGTGTCGGCGTGGCCGCTTTCGAGGTAGTGGGTGATGCCGATGTACTTGGTCTTGCCCTGTGCCTTCAGCTCGCGCGCGTAAGGCATGGCGTCGGCCATGTTGCGCAGGTTGTGGACCTGCAGCAGCTCGACCTTGTCCGTGCGCAGGCGGCGCAGCGAATCGGCCCACTGCGTCTCGAGCGCGGCGCGGCTGTCGGCGGCGAGCTTGGTGGCGAGGAAGCACCTGTCGCGCCAGCCGCCGTCGGCGAGCAGGGCACCGACTACGTCCTCGGCGTTGGAATAGTTGGGCGAGGTGTCGATCACCGTGCCGCCGCCTTCGAAGAACACCTTGACCACGTCCTTCAGCGTGGCGAACTCGTCCGAATCCAGCGGGACTTCGTAGCTGCCGGAAGTGCCGACGCCGATGGTGGGGATCGACTCGCCACTTGATGGAATCGTGCGCATGAGCAGGGCGCCGCCCAGCGGCACGATGGCGGCGATCGCGCCGGTGGGCTTTTCGCGCGGCGTGGTCTCGTCCGGCCGGCCCTGGCCGCATGCGGCGAGCGGTGCGAAGGCGAGTCCGGTGGCGGCGAGGCTGGCGGTGGCGATGAAGTCGCGGCGGCTGGTCATGGCGGATCTCCTGCGTCGGATCGTTGGCGAAACGAGGAATGCTGCCGCAGGGTGACGTAAACCTTCGTGAGGTTCCAGTGTCGATCCGACGCGGGTGGTGGCATCGCCGTGATAGCGGGCTTCCCTGATGCGTCAATCCGGCGTCCAGCAAACTGGACGTTGTCATCCCGAGCATCGCGAGGGATCTGCTTCTGTGCGCACAGTCCGGGCAAGAAGCAGATCCCTCGCTGCGCTCGGGATGACAATCTGTCAGGCAGTCTTCGAGTAGAGGACTTCGCACCACGGTGCGTGCGTCCGGCTGCCGATGCCGACGCCGATGCCTTCGATCGCCGGGACACCGTCACCCCACATGCCGGGCCATCCCTGCGGAAAGCGACGGCAACAGCCGCTTCGGCGCCTTGCGCGCCCACGCATGCACCAGCAGGCGGGTCGCCAGCGTTGCATCCGCCGCGTGCAGGTCGAGGCGCAGGCCGAGCACGCGCTGGCCCCAGTGCAGCGCCTCGACGCAGTCCGGATGCAGGGCCAGCGTCCGCTGCCGGTCCTCCTCGTCGACGAAGACATGCAGGTGTCGCCCATCCGGCGGCATCGTGGCGAAGATCCTGCCGCCGACACGGAACGAGGCGTAGTCGAAGTGGGGCGCCTCCACCGCATCGGGCAGCGACAGTGCGATCGCGCGGGCGTCCGCGGCCTGCATCCCGGTCAGGCCTCCACCTTCCACGGATCGTAGCTGCCGAACCACCACAGGTGGCCTTCGGGGTCGCGGCAGGCGTAGCCACGACCGCCGTAGTCCTGGTCGGTGATGTCGATCACGATCGTCGCGCCGGCCGCTTTCGCGCGGGCGTAGTGCGCGTCGGCGTCGCGCACGATCACGCACGGGCTTTGCGTCTCCCGGTTGTCGATCTCGTCCGGCTGCACGATCCGCCCGCTCCATTCGGATTCGGTCTGTGCCGATCCGAGCATGATCATGCCGCTGCCGAAGGTCAGCTGGGCGTGGTGCACGATGTCGCCGTCGGCGTAGACCGCGTGCTTCTCGAATCCGAACGCGCTGCACAGCCAGTCGATCGCCGCGTGGGCGTCGCGGTAGCGCAGGCAGGGGATGATGGTGCTGCCGGTATCCGTGGCGTGGTTCATGTCGTTGTCCTCGTGGAGGCCGCACATCGGCGGCGTAGCGCAAGCCTGCGCGCGTCCATGGTCGGCGTCTTGTAGATTCCGGCGCTCATGCCAATTGCGACCAAGGTACGGGTAGGAGCGCCCCATGGGCGCGACCGGATAGCGACGATGCGCCAGCTGCCGTGGGTCGCGGGCATGGCCCGCTCCTACGTCCATCCATGGGCTCAGGCCTGCGGTACGTGGGTCGACCACTCGCCCTGTCGCGCGAGGTAGGCGGTCGGCGTCATGCCGGAGAACGCGCGGAACTCGTGCACGAGGTGGGCCTGGTCGTGGAAGCCGCCGTCGACGGCGATGCCGGCCCAGTCGACGCGGGCGTGCCGGTGCACCTGCGCGACCACGCCGTGGAAGCGCTGCAGGCGCGCGTAGCGCTTGGGCGACATGCCGACCTGTTCGCGGAACAGTTCGCCGAAGCGGCGCGGCGACATGCGGCAGTGCGCGGCGATGGCGTCGATGCGCTGCACGCCCGGTGCGGCATCGATCAGCTGCAGCGCGTGCGCGATCGCCGGGTGCCGGAGCGCGCCGGTCGCGTCGGCATGCCCGCGCAGCCAGCGCTCGACGATGCGCAATCGCGCGTGCGCGTCGCCGGTCTCCAGCAGCCGCTGCCGCAGCGTCCGCGCATCGCCTGTGGCCAGTGCATCAAGGTCGACGTGGGCGTTGGCGATGACGTCCATACGCTCGCGGAAGAACGCCGCGGCGCCGCCGGCGCGGAACACAATGCCGAGCACCCGGGTCTGCTCGGCGGTATCGATCAGCACGCTGCGGTGCGAGGGGCCGTCAAGGGCGGCGCCGGCATTGCGCGTGCAGCGCAGCTGGTCGTCGTAGACGCGGGTCTCGTCCTGCGCGAGGTTGATGACCAGCTGTGGCCGCGCCGAGGGCAGCAGGCGATCGAACGCATGCGCCTGGCATGGCAGGTCGCAGTCCCAGATCGCTTCGACCAGCGACGACAGCGGTTCGGGCGGCGTGACGAAGACCAGTCCCATGGCGCTTGCTCCGGGAATTCCGCCCGCAGGGTAGCGCAGGTGCTGGCGGCCCGTGGTCCGGCGCGGGTGTTCAGCCGACGAGCAGTCCGGCGCCTTCGTCCACGCGGCCGACCACACAGGCAGCGTCGAAACCGTGGCGACGGAAGACCATCAGTACCTCGTCCACCGCATCGGCCGCGCAGGCCACCAGCAGGCCGCCGCTGGTCTGCGGGTCGCACAGCAGCGCCTGTTCGACGGGGTCGAAGCCTTCGGCCAGGCGCACGCGCTCACCGTAGCTGTTCCAGTTGCGGCCGGATGCGCCGGTGACGAAGCCGGCCTGCGCCAGTGCGCGTGCCTGCTCCAGCAGCGGCACCGTGGCCCAGTCGATGTGTAGCGCGCAGCCGGAGCCGCGCGCCATCTCCAGCGCGTGCCCGGCCAGGCCGAAGCCGGTGACGTCGGTCATCGCGTGCACGCCTTCGAGCCGGGCGAGGTCGGGGCCGGGCGTGTTGAGCCGGGTGGTGGTGTCCAGCAGCCGTGCGTAGCCGTCCACGTCCAGCGCCTGCTTCTTCAATGCCGCCGAGAACACGCCCACGCCCAGCGGCTTGCCCAGCACCAGCACGTCGCCCGGCCGTGCGCCGCTGTTGCGCTTGAGGTGCGCCGGATCGACCAGGCCGATCGCCACCAGGCCGTAGATCGGCTCGACCGAGTCGATGCTGTGGCCGCCCGCGACCGGGATTCCCGCATCGCGGCAGGCCGCTGCGCCGCCGGCGAGGATGCGGCCGATGGTCGCCGAGGACAGCACGTTCACCGGCATCCCGACCAGCGCCAGTGCGAACAGCGGCGTGGCGCCCATGGCGTAGACGTCGCTGATCGCGTTGGTGGCGGCGATGCGGCCGAAGTCGTCCGGATCGTCCACGATCGGCATGAAGAAGTCGGTGGTGGCGACAATCGCCTGGTGGGCGCTGACCTGGTACACGGCGGCGTCGTCGGAGGTTTCGATCCCGACCAGCAGCTCCGGCGGCACCGGCATCGCGGTCTTCGCCTCGCACAGGATGCCTTCCAGCACGCCCGGTGCGATCTTGCAGCCGCAGCCGCCACCGTGGGCGAGCGAAGTCAGGCGCGGTTCGGTCGTGGCATCGGTCATCGGGTTCCTTCGTCCATGCTTGCTCGGCGTCCGGCGCACTCTAGCCGCTGTAGTGCGCGGGGTCGACGCACGTTGCGGCGCAGCATCCGAAAGTCGTAGCCCGCGCCTCCTTGACTCTCCGCGCGCAGCGGCCGACCATCGGCCCGACGGACCCATCCGCCGACAGGCCCGCACAAGGAGACACGATGAACGTCGACCTTTCCCGCCGCAGCTTCCTGAAGCTGACCGGCGCGGGGGCGGCGGCGACGACGCTGGGCGCCATGGGCTTCGGAGCGGCGGAAGCCGCCACCGCCGCCCAGGTGCGTGACTTCAAGCTCGCCACCACCACCGAAACCCGCAACATCTGCACCTACTGCTCGGTAGCGTGCGGGGTCATCATGTACTCCCGCGGCGACCTCGCCGCCGGCGAGAAGGCCGAGCTGATCCACATCGAAGGCGACGCCGACCACCCGACCAACCGCGGAACGCTCTGTCCCAAGGGTGCGGCGCTCAAGGACTACGTCAAGGCCGAGACCCGCCTGACCCGGCCGCGCATCCGCCGCCCGGGCAGCGACCGCTTCGAGGACATCTCCTGGGACGAGGCGCTGGACAAGATCGCGCGCACGCTCAAGGACGACCGCGACGCCAACATCATCGAAGCCAACGCCGCCGGCACCACGGTCAACCGCTGGAAGACCACCGGCTTCCTCGCGGCCTCGGCCACCACCAACGAGACCTCGTGGATGACCTACAAGGTCGTCCGCTCGATGGGGATCGTCGGATTCGACAACCAGGCGAGGGTTTGACACGGCCCCACGGTGTCCAGTTTGGGCCCGACGTTCGGCCGTGGTGCGATGACCAATTCGTGGACGGACATCGCCAACACAGACCTTGTCATCATCATGGGCGGCAACGCGGCCGAGGCGCACCCGTGCGGCTTCAAGTGGGTGACCGAAGCCAAGCACCACCGCGGCGCCAAGCTCATCGTGGTCGATCCGCGCTTCAACCGCTCCGCCTCGGTGGCCGACTACTACGCCCCGATCCGCCCCGGTTCGGACATCGCCTTCCTGATGGGCGTGATCCGCTGGTGCATCGCCAACGACAAGGTGCAGTGGGACTACCTCCGCAACTACACCAACGCCTCGTTCCTGGTGCGCGACGACTTCGGCTGGCAGGACGGCCTGTTCACCGGCTATGACGAGGACAAGCGCGCCTACGACCAGTCCAGCTGGGAGTACCAGTTCGGCGACGACGGCTACGTCCTGAGCGACCCGACCCTGCAGCATCCGCGCTGCGTGTGGAACCTGCTCAGGCAGCACGTCGAGGTGTACACGCCGGAGTTCGTCGAGAACGTGTGCGGCACGCCCAGGGACCGCTACCTCAAGATCTGCGAAATGATCGGCGAGACGGCGTCGCCGACGAAGACCATGACCTCGATGTACGCGCTCGGCTGGACCCAGCACTCCAAGGGCGCGCAGAACATCCGCGGCATGGCCATGCTGCAGCTGATACTGGGCAACATCGGCGTGCCCGGCGGCGGCATGAACGCGCTGCGCGGCCACTCCAACATCCAGGGGCTCACCGACGTCGGCCTGATGTCGAACCTGATCCCCGGCTACCTGGCGATTCCCAAGGAGAGCGAGCCCGACTTCGAGACCTACATGTCGACCCGGGGCAACAAGCCGCTGCGCCCCAACCAGATGAGCTACTGGCAGAACTACCGCAAGTTCATGGTCAGTTTCATGAAGTCGATGTGGGGCGATGCCGCCACCGCAGGCAACGGCTGGGGTTACGACTGGTTGCCCAAGCTCGACGTGCCCGAATACGACGCGATGCGCATGTTCGACATGGCGACCCGGGGCGAGGTGAACATCTACTTCTTCCAGGGCTTCAACCCGCTGATGGCGTTCCCGAACCGCGCCAAGCTCACCGAAGCTTTCTCCAAGGTGAAGCTGATCGTGGTCATGGACCCGTTGGAAACCGAGACCGCCTCGTTCTGGGAGAACCACGGCATCTACAACGACGTCGACACCGCGTCGATCCAGACCGAGGTGCTGGAGCTGCCCACGACCTGCTTCGCCGAGGACGAGGGCGCGACGGTGAGTTCGGGCCGGGCGCTGCAGTGGCACTGGGCCGGGGCGACCCCGCCGGGCGATGCCAGGACCGACGTCTGGATCATGGCCAACCTGTTCCTGCGCGTGCGCAAGCTGTACGAGGAAGAAGGCGGCAAGGTGCCCGAGCCGATCCTCAACCTGACCTGGAACTACGCCGACCCGCTGCATCCCACGGCGGCCGAGCTTGCCAAGGAGCTCAACGGCGCCGCGCTGGAGGACCTGCGCGATCCGGCCGATCCGTCGAAGGTACTGGTGGGCAAGGGCCAGCAGCTGTCCAGCTTCGGCCAGATGCGCGACGACGGCTCGACCAATGGCGCCTGCTGGATCTACACCGGTGCCTTCACCGAAGCCGGCAACATGATGGCGCGCCGCGACAACAGCGATCCCAGCGGCATGGGCGTGCACCCGAACTGGGCGTTCACGTGGCCGGCCAACCGGCGCGTGCTGTACAACCGCGCCTCGTGCGACCTCGACGGCAAGCCCTGGGACCCGAGCCGGGTGCTGATCGAATGGAACGGCGAACGCTGGGTCGGGCCGGACGTGCCCGACATCGCGGTCACCGCCAAGCCGCGCGAAGTCGGCCCGTTCATCATGAACCCCGAGGGCGCCAGCCGCCTGTTCTCGCGCAAGCTGATGCGCGACGGACCGTTCCCGACGCACATGGAGCCGTTCGAAAGCCCGGTGGAGAATCCGCTCAACCGCAAGCTGCGCGGCAATCCGGTCGCACGCATCTTCCCGGACGACCTGGCCGGGCTGGGCAACAGCGACGAGTTCCCCTGCGTCGCCACGTCCTACCGGCTGACCGAACACTTCCACTACTGGACCAAGCACAACCGCGTCAACGCCACCACCCAGCCGGAGTTCTTCGTCGAGATCAGCGAGGAACTGGCGGCCGATCGCGGCATCGCCAGGGGCGACCGGGTGCGGGTGTGGTCCTCGCGCAACCAGATCTGGGCCAAGGCGGTGGTGACCAAGCGCATCCGCCCGCTGACCTGCGACGGCAAGACCGTGCACGTGGTCGGCATCCCGATCCACTGGGGCTTCAAGGGCGCCGCGCGCAAGGGCTTCGGCTCGAACTCGCTGGGGCCGTTCGTCGGTGACGCCAACATCGAGACGCCCGAGTTCAAGGCCTACCTGGTCAACATCGAACGGGCCGCGGAACAGGAGGTGCCGGCATGAGCAGCGAACGCGCACCGCAGCCGCTGACCGCGGCGGCGAACCCGCCGGTGCAGCCACTGGCTTCGAACCTGCTGCCCGGCGACGTGGTCAAGGTTTCTGCCACGGCCAACGTGCCGGCGCCGGAGCGGCAGTTGACCAAGGTCGCCAAGCTGATCGATGTCTCCAAGTGCATCGGCTGCAAGGCCTGCCAGACCGCCTGCGTGGAGTGGAACGACACCCATCCGGAGGTCGAGTCGAACGTCGGCGTCTACGAGAATCCGCACGACCTGACGCCGGACATGTACACGCTGATGCGCTTCAGCGAGTACGAGAACCCGGACAGCGGCGACCTCGAATGGCTGATCCGCAAGGACGGCTGCATGCACTGCGAGGACCCGGGCTGCCTCAAGGCCTGCCCGGCGCCGGGCGCGATCGTGCAGTACTCCAACGGCATCGTCGACTTCATCTCCGAGAACTGCATCGGCTGCGGCTACTGCGTCGCCGGCTGCCCGTTCGACATCCCGCGCATCTCCAAGACCGCGCACGTGGCGAAGAAGTGCACGCTGTGCTCGGACCGCGTCGCGGTGGGGCAGGGGCCGGCCTGCGCCAAGGCCTGCCCGACCCAGGCGATCGTGTTCGGCACCAAGGAGGACATGATCACCCACGCCGAGGGGCGCATCGCCGACCTCAAGTCGCGTGGCTTCGACAACGCCGGCCTGTACGACCCGCAGGGCGTCGGCGGCACCCACGTGATGTACGTGCTGCACCACGCCGACCAGCCCGGGCTGTACGCGGACCTGCCGGCGGATCCGAAGATCTCGTCGACGGTCGAGGCCTGGAAGGGCCCGGCCAAGACCGTGGGCCTGGTCGCGGCCGGCGTCGCCATTGCCGGCGCGGCGCTGCACGGGCTGTTCGCGCGCGCCAACAAGGTCAGCGAGGAAGAAGAGCGCGAGGCGCAGGCACTGGTCGATGGGAGTGACCGGGAGGGTTCGCCATGAGCACCACGAGCACCGATCGCGGCATCGTCGCCCCGGGCGACGCCATCGTGCAGCGGCAGCCGGTCGAGGTGAGCCGCTACCGCGGCTTCACCCGCGCCAACCACTGGCTCACCGCGATCTGCGCGGTGGTGCTGCTGCTGACCGGCTTCGCCTTCTTCCACCCCTCGCTGTACGGACTCACCGCGCTGTTCGGCGGCGGCCAGACCGCGCGCTGGCTGCACCCGATCGTCGGCGTGGTGATGGCGCTGAGCTTCTTCGGCCTGTTCGTGCAGATGTGGCGGCTGAACCTGCCGCGCAAGGAAGATGGCGAGTGGACCCGGAAGCTCGGCGACGTGATGAAGGGCAATGAGGAGAACCTGCCCGAGCTGGGCAAGTACAACGCCGGCCAGAAGCTGATGTTCTGGGGCATGGCCGGCCTGCTCGCGCTGCTGCTGCTCAGCGGCGTGGCGGTCTGGGAAGAGTATTTCCCGAACCTCGTGTCGATCCCCGTGCGCCGTGCCGCACTGGCCGTGCACGCGGTGTCGGCGCTGCTGATGCTGCTGCTGTTCGTGCTGCACGTCTACGCCGCCATCTGGACCCGAGGCACCCTGCGCGCGATGACCCGCGGCACCGTGACCGGCGGCTGGGCCTGGCGGCACCATCGCAAGTGGCTGCGGGCGCTGGTGGCGCGGCAGGACGATCGCGGTTAGGGCAACGATGAAACAGGGCTGTCATCCCCGCGAAGGCGGGGATCCAGTGACTTCAAGTCATTGAAGCTTAATTACCTCCGTCCCCTTTCGCCCTTTCGCATTAATTACGTCCGTCCCTTTCGGCCTCAGGCCGGATCACTGGGCGGGCCGATTGTGAGCCGCTTTTCGTGACGGATGCGATGAACCAAGATGCACGTGAAGTAAAGTTCCAGACGCTTATCGGGCTGGCAAACGAGCATCACGAACAAATCCGATCTGTTCGTAACGATGCAGAGAATGGATTGCTCGAGAAGTTGCAGTTGGCGGAAAAGTTGATTGACACGGTGCAGCAATGTGATGATCTGCTTCAAGAAGCCTCGATGGATGAAGGCTATCAGCGGCTTTCATACAACGAAAGCATCGCGCGCTTACGTAATGTGCTTCGTCCCATGGCATCCGACTGGAAGCAAAAGATAGACCGGCTCCTTGAGAAGGCTGGCTCTGATCCCTTTTATTCACAACACCGTGATCGTGAGCGTAATCCAGTTTTGGAGATATTCTGGGTTGGGATAGAAAATCACCGAACGCTGGATACTGGCGAGTACAGTGAAGATGAGTTGGATTTAGCTGACAAGCTTGTGAGTGCAAGCTGGTTCAAGCCAGACAGCTGGTTGAATAGTTTCCGTGAAACAGAGCCTGTCATTGGACAGAATATCCACCGGCTTCCCCAGCACATCAAGATTCGACTTGAGGAGACATACAGGAGTTTTGCGTTTGGCCATTTCTTCTCTGTTCTGGCTATGACGCGCTCGATCATGGAGATTGCAATAAAAGATCGTGCTGCTGAGTTCGGGATTGAACTCACCAAGCCAAACCCGAGAGGGCTTGGGCTTTGGGGTAAGGGGTTGAAAGATCTCGTCGAAGACTTGTCGGATACTCTTTCGGAACTGCGCTTCCCTATGGAAAGAATCAGGGACAATGGAGATGAGGCTATGCACAACATTGATAGAAAGAGCAAGGTCTACGATGAGTTGAGTCGTCGCCAGCGTGCATTGGAATCGATAGTCGACTTGAGAGTGGTGCTTGAACGCTTGTATCGCTAGCGGCATGACGCTGCCGCACTCTTCGCTTGTGGTCTGCCTTACGCTAGAGAATTGACCGATATGGGAGTGCGGTCGCGATTCCAACCGTTCGGGCGGACTGTCGGATAAATGCCCAACTCAGACAGGATTGATTTCCTCCGCCCCCTTTGGCCTATGCTGCCCCATGGCCGACGAACCCCAGTTTGACCCACAGCCCGACCCCTCGCTGATCGGCGGCGTACCGAAGCCGCCGCTGGCGCTGCTGCCGGATCCGGTGGCGCTGTTCCAGGCGCGTGCGCGGCGCTTCGCCTTCCTCGCCGACAGCAACGAGCTGGCGGACTACCTGCGTTTCCTCGCCGAACTTTCGCGCCTGCAGGCGCGGCTGGCGGTGACCCTGCCGGCGGTCGCGGCGCTTTCGCCCGAGGTTGCCACGCGCGCGTCGCAGGCCGGCATGCCGCCGATCGACCGCCAGGCGCT